>Ga0214543_1000206_pt1 | contig 88519 bp, 36 predicted proteins | sample CNSS2metaG_FD_160094 | JGI IMG/M metagenome (GOLD analysis project Ga0214543, IMG submission 160094) | Root nodule microbial communities from cowpea collected in UCLA plant growth center, Los Angeles, California, USA - CNSS2 | ecosystem: Host-associated > Plants > Roots > Nodule | place: USA...
AAATAACAGTAATATAGTAATAAAATAAAAATAAAATATATTAATAAGTGAAAATTATGTTTTTTATACCTACCAACATCTTAATATTTTCTGAAAATTTGGAAAAAGTAGATTGATCGAAGCATATAAAAAATATATGAAAAGAACTTTACCAAAAAGAAACGATAAGAAGAATCGAGTAAATCAGAAATCAAAACCTGAGAATCCAATATAATAGACTTGCTTCCATTTATGATGTGTTCCCAGTTGCTGAAATCCAGATTTTTTGGATTGGGTGATTCTTTCAGCGACGTTTATTCGAGCAAGATGGGGCGACGTTTATTCGAGCAAGATGGGGGGAGGTGTTTTTCTTTTCACCTTTTTGAAGGGAGACCAAAGGATACGCATGATACGCAATTTGAATCTTTCAATTTTAATAATGAGATTTGAAAGCTGTTTATATATATATATATATATATATATATATATATATATATATATATATATATATATATATATATATATTTAAATTTACTATTTCACTTTTAATACAATTACTTTTATATACTTATACACTTAAATGTTTATATACCGTGACTTATTTTTATACACTTACATATTATAATTCTTAATGTAATATAAACTAAATTTAACGTAGTGTTATACAGATTTTAAGCAATATGAAGATTATTATGTCACAAATTATTATTATTTTTTATTTCTTTCCAAAATCTCATTTAATAAACTATATATTATAAATAGAATTTAATATAATACAATACAAAATTTCATATAAATAATTATTTCTAAAATTACTAATACCAAATTAGTATTATTAAATTATAACAAATATTTACTATTAATATCAACTAAATTACTCTTAATAAAAACTAGCGAACACACAGTCGCTGTTGTGTTTGCATTTTTTAATTTTTAAGAAATTTAAGTTAAGATTAATAATAAATATATAATTAATTTTTAAAATAGTTGTTAAATATAAAATTAAAAAAGAATATATGTATAAAAAAATTAAAATAATGGTTTAAAACAAAAGAGTGTTTTAGAATAATAGTTAAAAGTAAATTATTTATAAAATAATTAATTTTTAAAGTAATTAAGGGTAAAACTGGTATTATAAAATGTAGACACAAAAGATGAAATCTTTTATATATTATTATAGATTATAACATACAAAGCCTATATCATACAACTAAAACTCACATATTAAAGTTATCAGCAGGATTGACTGTTCTAACTCCTCTTAAAAGGACTTTGATATTATATATTATATATTATCACAAAACCAAATCGATACAAAGAGTCAAAACTTAGTTGATGCTACAAAAATACAATACACAACAAAGCCTTAAGTGCTATAACCCAGTTTAAATACAATTAAGAAAAAATAGGCTTAACAAAAAATATAGAAATAAAATAATAAAGAATAAATCATCCATCAAACAAACAGGGTAAACGACTCTAACTCCTTCAGCGGAATTTAACATTATTGCATACCAAATTGATACCAAGACCCTAAATTCAGTTGAAGCTCTAAGGCACAAATAGCAAAAGCCTTGCAACCCAATTAACATAACTAAGCAGAACCAACAACCTCAACAGAACAAAAACCCAAAACCATGGATCAGAACAAATATTCCAGCAACGAAATTCATGATGAAATTTACCAACAACAAGATCAAAGAATAGGATTCTTTTTTACCCCAAACGTTACAAGAAACCAAAACAAGATTGATTGTTCTAACTCCTTTTAAAAGGACTTTGATATTATATATTATATATTATCACAAAACCAAATCGATACAAAGAGTCAAAATTAGTTGATGATACAAAAATACAATACACAACAAAGCCTTAACTGCTATAACCCAGTTTAAATACAATTAACAAAAAATAGGCTTAACAAAAAATATAGAAATAAAACAATAAAGAAATCATCCATCAAACAAACAAGGTAAACGACTCTAACGCCTTCAATGGAATTTGGCATTATCGCATACCAAATTGATACCAAGACGCTAAATTCAGTTGAAGCTCTAAGGCACAAATAGCGAAAGCCTTGCGACCCAATTATCATAAAACTAAGCAGAACCAACAGCCTCAACAGAACCAAAAACCTAAAATTATGGATCACAACAAATATTCCAGCAACAAAATTCATGCCAAAATTTACCAACAACAAGATCAAAGAATAGGATTCTTTTTTACCCCAAACATCACAAGAAACCAAAACAAACACTAGGGCACGCACTCCATGAATCTAATTCAACCAAAAAACACCAAATCAAAGAAAGAAAAACGAAAAGGACATACTCTATTCTGGCCAATGACATCGACAATGACCACTAGCCTCCCATAGTCTTTGCCGTAGTTGATCTGAGCAACCCTTCCAATCTCAATGTACCTCTTGAAAATCTGCAACAAAGATCAAAAAAAAAACAAAAACAAATAAACATTATTTCATTAAAACTAGAAAATCCAGATGCAGAAACACACAAGGTAGATAGAAAGTGTTAAAGGGTTGATCAATGGAAACTCACCATTTTGGCTACCAGGATACTATGACGGCTGAAGTGATGAAAGAAGAAGTGAAGGTTTGAACTTAAGCTTTTGACGAGGATACAAATGACAAAACCCACATAATAATAATAATTATTATTCTAATTACTAGCGTCCACACATTAATATTATTAATATTATTATTATTCTAATTACTAGCCTCCACATATTAATAATAATAATAATTATTATTATTTTAATTACTAGCGACAGTGTCTGTATACACATTTTTTAAATATGCGTGATATTATATTAATAGGTATTTATAATATAATATTATTAAGTTAATATATAAAATAAAATTATATTTATTAAAAATAAAATGAAATATATAAAAAAATGAGAAAATAATTAATAATAAATAAATAATTTTTTTTATAAAAATAACGGTCAATTAAAATTATATTTATTAAAAATAAAATAAAATATATAAAAAAATATGAGAGAATAATTGTTGATAAATAAAGAAAAAAATTTATAAAAATAACAGTCAATTTTCAAAAATTTAATAAATAATTATATTTTAAAGAGTAAAATTGGTATTTTAAAATGTGGACACAAGAGAAAATCCTCTTTATTATTATTATAGATTATTATTATTATTATCATTATTATTCTAATTATTATTATTATTCTAATTATTATTATTATTATAATTATTATTGTTATTAATAGATTATAGATATCTTAATAATTACATGTAAAATATTTAAACAAAATCAATAAATAAAACATGAATGACTCGTGCGTAGGCACAGGTTCAAAACACTAGTTGAATATAAAAATCTGATTCTGACAAGTGGCATAATATTAGCTTGACACGTGCATTTTTTTTAATTAAAAAAATTAAAAAAACTTAAAAAATAAAAAAATGACACGTGACATAATATGAGTTTGACACCTTTACATTTTTTTAAAATAAAAATATTAAAAAAATTAAAATTAAAATTAAAAAAAACCACAAAATGACTAGTGGCGGTTCCTGTTCACATCCGCTAACTATTTTAAACAAAAAGGACCAAATTGAAAAAAATTATCCATATTAGGACCAAATTGAAAAAAAAAAACAAGAGTAGGATCACATTGAAAAAACCGAACGAAAACTAAGACCAAACTACTATTTAAGCCTAATTAAATTTTAAATATATTATAAATTTGAGTATTTTTAACCAAATCTTCATTAAAAAATGTGTACTCAAAATATTTACGTGCATATAGCTATTCTATTGAGGATTAAAAATAGACTATGATGATACTTTTTTAAAAAAAATAATATATTTTAAAATTTCAAAATTAATGTTCATCCCATCATTTCAAAAACATAATAGATGCAGAGAATCCAAATTCCCATACCAGTAACTAAGAAAGACAACTTACTGAAGACAAAATCACATAAATAATCATAACAAACCAGAATGTTAATTGTTAAGACTAACAAGATCTTCCAAAGCCAAGCATGCAGAATCTCAAACAAAGAATTCTGAAAACTATAATACGGATAACAAACTAGCTTCTCAAGGACACTATTTCTTGTCTTCCTTCTCTGCTTCAGCAGCTTTCTTTAAACGGGCACCATAGTGACGTTGGTTGGTGCGTTCAAGACGAAGCTTATAGTAAGCTTTGAACGCCTTCATTTCATCTGTTACCTTAACAAGGTCAACACTAGGCTTCTCCCTCACAATGGGCAAGAATGGACCCTGAACCTGGGTAGCATTTGCTAGTTCCTCAGCACTAGAATCACCGCTCTGCAAAAAATAAGGGCCTTAACAATCCCAAACTTTGCCAAGTTTCCTACTTCCATGGGAATAAAGTTCACATACTTAACAAATTAATCAAAGAATTTTTAGCATTACCTTGACCTTTTGTGCCCGTCTTGGGAAAACAACCAACTTGGCCTTGTATGTTTTGAGTCTCTGCACATTAGCCTGCAGACCCTCCAAAGAACGGTTCTTGCGACGATGATCAACAGCAATGCCAATAGTTGGAGCAAGTTTTTTGGGAATTCCAGCACTCTAAGATATATAAATGAATATTATTCGGTCAGAAAGAAAAGAGAAGAGGCAGAATTTTTAATGCTTTACACAGTTTTAGAGTAATTACACGCTTCTATTTTCTTTTTTTCCTTTCAACACGAATCATATATGTTTGAACGGAAAAGGGATAACTAAGAATTTTCCAAGAAATCAAAATTTCATACTTCTGACTAGCAATCAGCATGTTCAGTGATACAAACATTAAGAATCTATTGCAAGTCATAAATTACTCATAAAAAGGATCTTTTGGGAGGTGGGAGAAGAATTATTCATTTTACCTTCAATTCTTCAAGAGAAAATCCTCTTCCAGCTCTGACTTTCATGTTGTATTTCAAAGTCTGACCATGAACAACAGGCCTGAGAGGTCCAGCAGTTGGCCTGGGGAAAATTTTGACAGCCTTCTTCTGCCGAGCTGAAAAAACAAAATTAAAAGACAAACACAGCAATTATTATAAACTCAAACTAATTCTTGTTTAATGAATAATAAGAAATTAGGTAAAAATTACCTAATCGTCTTCTGGTCTTTCTGGCTGGTTGATTAAACCAAGTCTTAACATAGTTTTGCCAATGTTTTCGGAAATGTCCACTGGGGATGACGTTGTTATGCTTAACCATTGCTTACCTAAAATAACAAAGAAATAAAAGAACAACAAAAACAACAGAGTGAACAAAAGATCACATAAAAAAATAAAATAGACGAATCAGCTCCAAACTGCCATCAACATACTATGCCATTATAACCAAAATGATTCACATTTTGATATTCTTCATATGCAAACCATGCTATAATGACAACACAAGAAAAAACCTAATTCTACATTGGTTGTCTAAACCTATAGGATTCTATCAACCATGAACCATTATCACTTTTTCAAATAAAAATTCACATTTTTCAGTAGGGTTTTAGTAATCTGAGAAACTCGTGTAGATTTGCACAATTACGAATCTCCCACACTGTCACATCTTTCGAAACGAAAAGAAATTGTAAAGAAAGAGTTGAACACAGAAATGAAAATGTGAAAACCTGGTTTTCCGTTGAGACGCCGAAGGAGATTGTTGTGTGTAGCTGTGGCTGCAGCTGCGGAGGGACGAGAAGGATTAGTGTTATGTTTTGGAAGGGTTTCTCAGATGGGCCAGCCAGCCCAATCCGTTTAAGGTTTCACAGGCCCGACCAATTTGCTGATCATTCAAACCTTAAATTATAGGTTAAAATACTTTTTGTCTCAATTTTTGTCAATATTTTTAAATAAGACTTAATTTTGGTTTTGTGTTCAAATAAGTTTTAATTTGTGTCAATTTTGTTCAACGGCCATCAACAATGACTTTCACGTCTCACTTTGTGGTTTTTTGAATTTTTTTTATTTTTATTTTTATTTCTGAATTTTTTTTGAATTTTTAAAATTTTTTTAAAATTTTTTTTAAATGTACACGTGTCAACCCAAGAGTGTGCCACATGTCACTTGATGGTTTCTTTAAAAATTTTTTGAAATTCTTTTTCGAATTTTAATTTTTTTTTTTTGAATTTTTTTAAAATGTCCACATGTCAACCTAATAGAGTGCCACGTGTCAAAGTTAATGTTTTAAATTCAATTTGGTTCCTATATTTGTTATTTTTGTTCAATTAGGTCTCAATTTTGGTTAACATTAACCAATTTGGTTCCTCTCCAAATTAAAACCAAATTTAATTTTTATATTAAAATTCACATTTTTTATATAATATATTAAAATTCACATCATTATAACTTTGATAAAAAAATTAAATTTGGTCACATCTTCGATAGGGACCAAATTGGTTAATGTTAACAAAATTTGGGACCTAATTGAACAAAAATAACAAATATAGGGACCAAATTGAATATAGAATATTGATTTTGACACATGGCACACTACTGGGTTGACACGTGGATATTTTAAAAAATAATTCAAAAAAATTCAAAAAATTTAAAATAAAAAATTTTAAAAAAATCACGAAGTGACACGTGGCACGCTTATGGGTTGACACATGTACATTTAAAAAAAATTAAATTTTAAAAAAAAAATAAAAAAATAAAAAAAATTCAAAAAAAAAACACGAAGTGACACGTGGCAGTCACTGTTCATAGCCGTTAATGAGTTAAACGGTGTTAGAAAAAAGGACTCAATTGAACAAAATTGACGAAAATTATGACTTATTTAAACATAAAACAAAAATTATGACTTATTTAAAAAAAACTTGATGAAAATTGAGAACAAAAAGATATTTTAACCTAAATTATAATGTGCTATTTTATAAATAACAAAGTAAAAAAATATATCCACTTATTTTGAGATAAAACAAGAATTATGTTCTGAGAATTCTAAATTGTATATTTTAATCAGAGTCGAATTTTTGTCTTATTGATGAATTCTGGTTTTTAACACTAACATTTATCATGTGATTATTAAAGTGAAAGCTCCGTTTTAATTTTAAGCATATAAAATATTTCACTTAAGTTTTTTATTTTATATTTTTCAAGGTTTGAAGTTTTTAATAAAATGAAAAATGTACACCTTTTTTTTTTTTTTACTTTTGTATCTTTTAACTTTCAAAAATTAGAATACAGAAGTAAAATAAATTGAAAAAAAAAGTATATACCTTTTAATATTTTATTGGTTGAGAAGTATTAAACTGATATCATGGAGTACAATTAAAGTGATATTTTAATTTCATATTCTCAAATTAATATAAAAATTGATATTTTAAAAAACCAATAAACTATAACAAATTGTATTTTAGTACATCTCATTTAAACAGATTAAGAAACAAGAGTATTTTCACTGTCGCCTCAAAATAAATAAAACAATGACTGTGTTATCCTTTTTAATTTTTATTTACAAATTTATGATTTTCTTTATCCATAAATTTATAAATTCACATATAACAAGTTCAAAAGAATGTACTTAAAAAGGTAAATTGAATAAAAATAGTAACTAATAATTAAATCACTATTTTTAATATAGATCTATTATTCAACTTCATTGGATAGAGAGTCGAATACAAAAGTTAAATATTTTTTTTATTGTCAAACTATTACAAAGATAATAAAGCCATCATAATATTTGGAGTGGATCCCAAAGTATCGCAAGAATATTAAGCTTAAATCCTAAAAGTTGCTCCTTACTAATTGAAATTACTTCTAACTATTAGATTAGTCAAGGTTTAATTAATTAGTAAACTAGTTTTTATATTTTGGTATTTGATTCGTTTTTACTCGATTGAGATCATTGTAAAAAAGATCCAATGTGGTATTTTCTGTTTAAATGACTTTCATGTTGTTTGGAAGTGTCACTATGTCATTTAAAAATTGCATATTTCAAAATTGGATTTGTCATATATCAAAATTTATGTCATCTTTTACTTTAAAGGTGTCACATATCAAAATCAGAGTAGTTCCAAAATAAAAGAAGACCTAAATTTTGACATGTGGCAAACCTAGTTTGACATATGAAAAGTTTTCTGAGATCTCTTACGTATTTATGATTTTATCGTACTCTTAAGTATATATTTATTATTCTTTTTGCGATTTTATCAAATGGTGTATTAAAATTGTTTCAAAGACACTCATTTGATTATTTTTACTTCTTTTTAATATTTTATTTGTTTTTATTTTTGTCATGTAAAATACTGTTTTGATATTTTTTATATAATAATTTTTATTTTCTAACTCATTATCATAAATGTAATTATGTCACTACAATTGTTTAAAATAATTTCAGTTACTATAATATAATAATTCAATGTCATTATCATGAATCTTGTTTATCATTATATATTAAAGTTCAAGAAATGAAAGTCTATATTAAATTCCAATTATTATTAGTTTTTTTTTTGTTTGGGAGATTTCATTCAAGTGTTGTATTATTTTTTATTAGTCTATAACAAAAATATATTTCATTAGAATTTAAAGAACATGGGTAAAAAGACATTTAATTTTTTTTTAATTTACTAACGAAAATAAATTCATCTGTAAAACAATGGTGCAGTGACAACAATAGTGTCACAGTGGTAGCAAAACGACAACAGTAGTAGAGGTGGTGGTTACAACAAAGGAGAAAAAGAAAGATTGTGAAAATGAAGAGGAGAAAGAAGAGCCTACAATGACAGCGCCAGAGTTGGAGGAGCCAATGACGATGATAACAACTTTATCGAAGAAAGAAGGAGGAGGAGAGGATGAGTAAAAAGAAGAAAAAAAAAGGATAAATAAAAGAAATAAGAAAAAGGGAGGAAAAAAAAGAACTAAAATGCAAAATTTACCAATGAAAAAAGTATGTTGGTAATTATCGACAAATATTTACTAACAATTTTTTTCATTGATAATCACTGACTAAAAGTTTTTGAAAAACTTTTAGTCATTGGTAATTACTGATGAAATTTTTAATTCATTGGTAAAATTTATCATCTTGCATTTTTTCAAATGGACTTTAAATATTATTCACGAATCTTGATCATATATATCATAATTTTTTCTTGTAGTGTGAGACACTCCACTCCACTTGTATCCAATCGTTTGAATAAATTATTATTAACATAATCAATTATGAGACCATGGATGGAGATGATGCAATCTAAAGAGAGGATGAAAGCTTGGAAGGAAAAAAAACACCTCAAAGAGTCCTTAGGAATGATAATTCAATACTGAATACCTAAGTGTTTAACTAAGTTTTTGTATCTAAGAATCTCATTAGTGTGAGAGTTGTAACTTCTTTCATCTTCATTATGCAATAATTTTGTCAAGAGAAGATAATCTTTTTTTCTTTAGATTATTTTGCTCTCTTTATCTTTCTTTGAATATTTTTTTAAACCTTTTCCACCGTATAAATAAAGGGTCATTTATTTACAAGACACACTTTAATTAAATAAAATAAGATTTTTTTCTTTTGTTAAAATGTCTTAAGTAATGTAATGACTCTTATCATTGAATGATTATAAGATAATACATTCTCCATTTTCTTCTGTTAATATATATATATATATATATATATAATTTTATTTTTATTTTATTTTATGTTTTTCTGTTTTAAACTTTTACCAAGAGCAAGTCTGTGGCATGAATTCCTCATATCAAATCTTTCTTGTTAATAAACTTTTATTCCATAAAATAAATTATATAATAATCAAGAGACAAGTTTCAACAACTCAGCTATCTTTATTATTATCTATTTTGTCATAATAATATGATATAACTTGTTAATATATAAATATACAAATAACTGGAAAATAACTCTTAATAATTTTGAAGTTATCTTCAATATAGTTAACCAACTCATATGATAAGAGTCAATATCTATACAACCTCACTTATCTCTTACTCACTTCAACACACACATAATATATACATACATAATAGTAATAGTAATAATGCTTAATATATTAAAATATATTTTTCAGCGAAGTAAAAATAATTAGAAAGCCGAAACATATGCGGTTTGATATCTTGTCCATTCACGACAAGTTTTAACAAGTTTATCATACAATCTTTCTTCTAAAACTTTACTCATTTTTTTCTCTACCAAAACAATAAAGTATACTATGTTTACCCTTATTTTCTTTCGTTCCTATCTCATTTCCCAGCAACCAAACAAAGCCTAAAAACATGGTCTTTTAATAATGGCACGCTTATCAGAACACAATCAATATATTTCGTATATAATCCGGTGAGAACACTTGAAAAAAAAAATTCAAAGAGACTTGAATTCATAACGCAATTTAATTTTGGTCAGAGCCCCTTTTGGCGAATTTTCACAAACTTTATGAAGATTTGAAAATGTGGATCTTCCATATTTCCCTCCCTCCCAAGTCATAATTCTAACGGTGCCTTTACCAGGTGACCCTACATGCAGTGTGTGATGGAAAGAAAATTTGCATGTCAATGATGGAAAAATAAATGGAAGCATGTACCTTATATAATATCCACATGTGCCTACTTTATCAAAGTCTGATCTGTGATGGTGAGTGGAGTATCAAGTGCTAATATTAATTAACATTCTTCATGGACTATTTTAAGTCTTAATTAAATGTAGTATTATGATAATTTTTGGGTCGAAAAGTTCTATTGTGAACATGTTAAGTAGTATGTGAATGAATCCCTGGGCTCAGCTGTAAAGTAGGGTTAAGATTGAAGAAGAAGTATAGAAGCAGTAGGTGCGTGGACTTCAGTGTCCGTAGCTCCTCCTTTTAACCTAAAAGCTTCGATTTATTCACACCCACTGCGCTGAAATCAACAAGTAAAGAGACAATTACGCAGGTTTGGTTAATTTGGTCTGAGAGCGCGCGGGAACAGTACAGGCTGCAGACAACTTTGTCTTTTTCTTCTTTCCCGACACAACCAAAGAAGAAAGTGAAAACTAAAAGCAAACTAAACAAAACAAAAAACCTAAAATTGTTTCTCGTTAAATGGTTAAACAATTGAACAAACAACCAACCAACCAAACAAACAAACCCCTTCATCTGCCTTCCGGGTGCAACGGGAAAAGCTCCAGAGTTCTCTGTTCCTCCTCTTTCCATGATGACCAACTTTGCTCTTCCAAGTACTCAAATGCCCAGCTCCTACACTTCTTCAAAGGACTATCTTCTTCATCTCTTTCTACTACCTCCCCCTGCACAAAATATCATTCATAAATCAAAAACCATGTCATATATTAACTATAACTCTCATAACATGTTAAGAAATTAGATTTTAAGTCTAACTCAATCTCACAAAACCGGTTTATAAGCTTAGATTTTCAGTCCACTTATATGCTTTGAAATTATTTTATCTCTAGTAAAGTAGATGAAACTAATATGTTCAAGAAATCTTGTTAGGATAAGTTTTTTAACTGTCTCTGATACTATATTAGGAAGTGAATTTTAAACCTAACTCAATCTCAAAACTGATTTGTAAGGTGAGGTTTGCACTCCACTTATATACTATAAAATTGTCAACGATCAATACCAAGTTTCCATCTCTCATGCACAACATTCTAATGAATATCAGCTAATACTTCACTTCTAGATCAAACCTAATAGTTTGTATGGTTGAATACAGAGTCTGAAACTTGAATTTTGAATACACAATCCTGTTATTTTAAGACATACCCGTTTTGTGGTGTCCAAAGAGGTTATTACACTACAACTAAAGGAAGGTGAGACTAGTGTGGTGGGAGTACGAGGACTATGAGCAAGACCGAGGTTGTTACGCTTCTGCTTCTGTCTCTCGCGTGCCTTGTGGTTTTGGAACCAATAAAATACGTTCTTCCCTTCGATCTTGCCGTACTTGCTAAGTTGGACTGTGATCTGCTCTATCTGTTGAGCATTCGGTGTTCGCATCCCTCCTCTATACAGCATCTCCAGTATCCCTATCTGTTCCTGCGTCGGATTCCACCGCGTCCCTCCCGGAATATGCGTTTCCACCTGCATCACAACACAAAAATAAACAAAAATCTGTTATAGTCAATTTTTATATACTGTGACACATTACAGACAAGTAAACTTAATGCAGTTATAGTCCAAAAATCTTTATGTATACTGTTTGATATGTGGTCTCTCAATATGATAACGTAGGATTAAGGTTTAAAACTAGCTTGTAAGATGAAGTTTGCATTTACTTATAAACTCGTCTTATCGAAAATTAGATAATAACCTGGCCTTGGCCTTGAGGTGAAGTTGGGTCTCTCTTATTGTCATCGGAGGATGCAAGTTTTCTGGAGGCACTTTCTGGTTTGATGAAGCTCTTGAGGTCGAAGGTTGTGACAGGAGATGAAGTGATGGAGGTAGTGGAGTCGGTGTTGGAGAGCTTGGGGGCAAGGGGGCGTAAGCGTTTGCAGCCAAGTGTGAGGGAGGGTTCGTGCTCCCAGAACCCACGTGCGAACTGATGCACCTTCATGGTTATGGTTAGTGAGTTACTAGTAGCTACCATATGGCGGAGAAGTTGGTGATTTTATATAGAGGAATATGCATATGGTGGTGGATGATGGTGGTAGTAGTACAAGTAGAACAAACAGTGATTAAAGTGAACCAAGTGGGAAATGAGGTGTTGCCTGCAACAACCAAGACCAAATCATGAGGTGCAGTTGACTTGGGAATTTACTTCTCTATATTAAACTAAAAGGTGATTTATTCTGATCAAAAGTAGAATTAACTATTTATTTTTTTTAAAGAAAAGAAAAGTCACAGTACGAAGTGACATTTACATATGCACATGTAATACAAATTTTAACCTAAAGTGACTTTTTTTTTTACTTGTTTTTGTAACAAAATAACATGACTATACTTACTAGAAAAGGAGATTGTGTTTGGATGAATATATACTTGGATGGTATATATTAAAGATGACCATAACCAAGAAGCAAAAGAGAGTAAGACATAGGAGAGGTTCTTTTCTTTTGTAAAACATGGTTGTTTTGAACACACAATTATAAAATAGGATGAATTGATTTTTTTTTAGAATAAAATGAAGTTGTCGAACTCATGACGACATTAAGACTAAAATCATTATGAGTGTGGCTGATATTTTTTTTTTAAAAGTGAAGTTATCAAGACTATTTTATACATTAGAAGAATGAGTCGATGACGACTTCAGTTTTGCATCTTTTTACAAAATACAGAAATTAGTAGGAGTTTAAACAATTTTCATTTTACAAAAAAATAATAAAATCAGTCACATTCATGACGATTTCGATCTGAATGTCATCATAAATCTTAAGAACTTCATCCTATTTTACAAAAAAAATTAACTAATCCTATTTTACAATTACAGGTTTAAAACAATCATGTTTTACAATCATGTTTCTCTTAAACAAAGAGAATGTTAGAATCAACTACTTATCACTGAATAAAAACTATAATCATTAATCAAAATATAACTTTTTAATAATGTAATAATCCAAATATCACGATCAAATACGCTTTGTCTCTATTTCTGAACAATTGATTTCATATGCATCGGAAGGGAAGGTAGGGACATGAGGATATCATGGGATGCGTACGTGGTATGTTTGTATGGTATATGTTGGTGTGTTGGCCCGTCAAATCGGGTCGTTTTTTTCTTGCTTTCATGATAAGGTGTCCTTGCTTTTCGGTGGCCTCTCTCTCTCTCTCTTTCAACCCCTTTGCTCATCAATTAAAGTGAGTGAAGTGAGGAATGCAAAAAGATTCCTCCAATCCCAAAACTTCAAAATCCAACCAACCCCTTTCACCATAAGGATTTTTTATACCATATTCATACTTATCCCATATAATATATATAGATTATACTGGGACAACTTTTTAAAATAAAAAATTTCATGCTCAAATTCTGCAAAACTGTAGAGAGTTTTCTTTATTTTTCCGCTTAACAAAAAGTAAAACGTGCGATTGAAAAATAAAATCTATTAAAAATAGTAAGTGAATTAGATTCTCTATACAATAATAATTAACTTGGTAGATGTGCATGCATCCATGAAATATAGGATTAGTATCTTAGATTTCCTGAACTTTGTTTACGACATGTAGATTCTGTTGGTGTATCATATTTTTCATAAATATACGTTGATGTGGGGCATGCATCATGCATGCATATTATATATATGAACATTTAGAGACATATATAAATATAAGTTAAATTATTCTCTCTTCCCGAGTAGGGAGTAGCTTATGATTGAGTCTTCGTAGTAGCTGTCAATTTTTGGCTATCACATATTTCTTTAAAACCAACGGAGATCGCGTGCTTAAACATTCAATTAATCATAACTTACTTTCATTATTTTAATTATCATAAATTTAACTCAAATGGATGACCACATGCTGATCTTGTCAGAACTAAGAAAATAATAAATCGTACAAAGTCAATATTATTTATTCAAAAATATTTAATAACAAATGCAAAAGAATTTTCAATGCATTATTTAGAAGTTGTTAGGTATATAGAAGGAGTTTCATTGACGAGATACAAATACCAACGAGATTTGAATCCAACCATATAGGGTATTGATACCACTCTCTACTGAAAACCTTAAAATAATGAGTTTATAAGTTTTTGTTTTTATATAGTGCTCTACTTTTCCATTTTTAACCAATTTGAGACTTAGACTCATACTTGAATTCCTAATGGAAGTTATGAAAAAGAAATTATGTATTATATAAAAAATGCAAGTGGGTTGATATTGAAAGATGGAAAGAAGAAAAGTGAGAAGAGATTGTGGAATTTTTGGCAAGTGATGATGGAATAAAATAAAGTAATGTATTTTGTTGTGATGTTTGATAATTTTTATGTTGTGAGAGTTTCATGAATTGGATAACAGGATTGGTAAGTAAGTGAATGAGTTATGGTGCATGAGTGAAAGTGGACACACGTGAGGGAGAGTGAGGGCACACGTGTTTTAGTCAAAATACATGATCACCAATCATCACAATCATGCACCTGCAAGTGAAGTGTGAAATATTCCATTTTTCACTCCAATGGTTATGATTATGAATATTCAGTGAGTAAGGTACTTCACTGACCAAACACAAACATTCCTCTTCTGTCCAATGCTGTCTTGTAGTAAACATGCTAATTTATTCACATTTTACCAAACACATTATCACCATGTTCCTCCCACTCATATCAATTTTATTTTTTTTAACCTAATGTTTAAAATTTAAGTGTTACAATAGAATAGTAAAATACAAACGTAAGATAAATTTCTATTACAAATAATCAACCATAATATTTACACGTGATATAGTCAAATGAAAAACAAATTCAAACGCATTTGCAAATAGACCACTAATCCCAATGTTAATGTTACATATACATCAATTACCTTGTAGCAAAGATCAAATGTTAGTTACTACTTAAAAAAACTTATATTTCCTTCCAATTTTGTTTTGAAGTTTTTTTTTTATAGAAAATACTTATAAATTTGTTATGAAAAAAAATTGCAAGAAACTGCTACCAATTTTTTTTTTCAAAATATTTTATATAAAATATTTTTCGCAACAAATTTTGTAGGAAATACTTGTGAATTTTATAATTTTGTAAGAAATAATTACTCCACGAAGAAAATACCTGTCAATTAAAATTTATAGAAAAAATTGACAGAAAAAAGTTTTTTTCTTACAAATTTTTTTAACAAATTTACAAGAAAAATTTCATGTAATATGATAATTTCTAGTAGTGAAAGTTACATATACATTTTTAAGATTTTGAGTATAAGATAATATATTTGTTTTTCTTATATTTATATTTGAGTTTTTGTTTCAATTTATTTTCTTAAATTTAAAATATTTTACTTTGATAACTCTTTGTTAAACTAAATGAGTCTTCTAAACGTTACTTTAACCAATAATTTGTGAGAAATCATATCAAATTCACTCTCTAAATCTAACACCATTAATAGAAAAAAAGGTAAAAATATTAATTTGGTCTATTAGATCTATTTTAAGACACTATGCAAACTTTTAAGTTTGGAAAACCAAACTCTAAAATATATAATGGACCCGAATATATTTTAACCTAGTTTTTTTCATTCTTACGAATAAATCGAATTGCCAGAAATACTCGCTACTTTTGCTTGGAATTCCGGAATGTATTCATTTTTATTTATGCAACCTTAATTAGATAAAATATATATTAATTAGTTGAATGTGTCAAACATTATAAACAACTCAAATACAATTTTAAAATGTGTACAAAACATCAAATAAACTTAAAAAATTGATTAAAAAGATTAAATTCACGTATTTCGAAAGATAAATGACTAAATTAGTCTAAAATTACGAAATGAACTAATTCCAAAATTCACTGAAAGTTAAAAGACAAAAACATATTTAACCTTATATATATTTCATAAACTACTAATCATGCATTTGAGGTAAGAAAGTTAGAGGAAAAAAAAAACTATTTTGGAAAATAGTCAACTCATCTAACGTTAAACAAGAGTACATTTGTGTTAGAACGTACACTGAATTTGACTGTAGAATGATTTATGTTGCTTTGTTAAGCTAAAAAAAATGAAAGAAGGTTGATTTTGATGTTCCTAGAAAAAGAATGAGAGGGGAAAAAAAACTTAAGCAGCACTAACTTTAATCTTTTTACCTTTATTTTCTTTAGAAGAATGTATTTGATTAGACAAGTTGTTATGATTGCAGAAGCTGGCTTTAATAAAAAAGTTAGATGGATGGTTCCCTTTCAAATATCAGATCCACGATAAACCCAAATTTTGAAGCTCACAAAAGGGAGGTTCTAAAAGTATATCATGCCACTATAATTTGACTTTCATGTGTATCTCAAAATATCAAATTTTTAACTTATTCAAAATTATTTTATCTTTCTTCTTCAAAAGCTTATGCTAAATACATGTCATATAGTTTTTTTTTTTTATAAGTGTCTAATTATACAAAAAATTTTACAAACTTTATTTATTTTTCCACTATTATTTGGATACTTCCCATTTATTTTAACTATTATTATTACTTACATATTTGTTTATTTTGTGGTATATAAACTTGAATACAAAATTATAATTTATTTATATAGTAAATTTTCATACACTTTAGTTTTTTAAAATTTTAAAATGCAATATAATTTTTTCGTTCAAAGATATTAAATTATGTTTACCTATTAGATATAGTTTTTACTGATATTTAAGTTCAAACATGTCCAACAAAATTTATTCAAACATGAAACTAAAATATTATTTTACATGTAAAAAAAATGTTAACTTAATTACATTAAAATTATTATATATATATATATATATATATATATATATATATATATATTTTTAAAATTTAAAGATCAAATTGTATAAAAATTTAAAACAAATACGAATTCAAATTTTAAGTCAAAATTTAGGGACTAATAATGTATTTAACCCTATATTTTAATTATTTCAAAACTATATTTTTGTTGCTATTTATAGAAAATAAATATATTTTTTATTTTATTATTATTTTAAAATATTTTTGTATTACATTTTTTTTTGATAGAGTTTAAAACTAAAGATTAATTTTGACATACTCTTAAAACATATTTTATCAATAAAATAAAATTTAAGTTTATATAATAACATCTTTTAACATGTATCATATTACATTTATAAGTTAGATTAATAGATGACTTCACTAAACACTTTTAAAATACTTAAACAGTTTAACAGCTTTTAATTAGTGTTTACAAGGGAAGTAATTTGTTAATTTTGAGTTTTGGTTTTTCAACTAATTTTCTGTGCCTTTTTATAATGCCTTTACTTCTTTTACCATTGTTTTTAATTTCAAAAAATTAAATTAAATTAAAACTGCAAAATATGCATAAATGTAATTCTTACTAAATGTAATAATTTTAATAAAAAAAAATTAGTAGGGTTAGAAAATGAATATTTTATTGATATAGCTGTTTAAATCTGATCTTCTTAATGTAACACTTTTAGTCTAATTCATTTTCTGCTTAACAGCTCATTTTGAACAAAAGTTTCACAGCTGGAGTTTTCATACTATCTTCTTTTTCTAGTTTTTCAATTCTTCTATTATTTTACTTTAGACTCGACCTATTTTCTTTTAGTTTCGGTGTCTTTAAGCAGGTTAGTTTTTTTATATTTATAAAAATTAAACGTAATAATCAGGGTTTAACAACTCACCTACACTTCTTTTAAGTCTGTTAATCTGCACAAAAATATTTGTTTATTGTCTTTTTCTAACTATAACTTTTAAAGAGTTTTTTTTTTTCTTATCAGTAACTTAAAAAAGTTCACAATTATGCTGATATTTTACTCTCTTGTGTTGTGTGAGTAGACATATAAGAATGTGTTAAATATCTTTTTAGTCTCTTAATTTTCAGTGAAAATTAAAATTTTTTTTTTTAATTTTAGTGTAATTTGGTCTTTAACTTTAGAACTGTGTGAATTTATTTTTTTAACCATTTTTTAAAAATTTATTTGATATTTCAAACACATTCATGATAACATTTAAATTGTTTATAACATTTAATATATTTTCGATTCAATGTTAACTAAGATACACACATTTAAATTATTAAATAAACCTAACAAAAATTTAATTAAAATGACAAAATTCACACAATTATAAAATTGAGAATGAGTCAAAATTTTAAAAAGATAATAATTCTAATTTTTATTAAAAATTAAAAGACTAAAAATATATTTAAACTATAAAAGAAATAGTAAATATCTGATATGAAAGTTTGTAGATTAAATAAATCTCTAGATCTAATCATGAATACATTCGTTAGTCTTACTTTTTTATTTATTTATTGTATCTTATTTATCTTTATCAAATATTATTTGATATTTTAATCTTCATATCTTTCTTACAATTGTTACTATTTTCACCTCACCAAATAATTGGAAGTACATGTTCTTACATTTTACTTATTTTTATTTAATAAGAGAATTTTATTGTTTTAAATGTTTCGCTTTAAAAGAGGACTAAATTTCAGTTGTTAAAGTCCCATACGCTATTCTGAAAAATTCAAACTGGGAATTAATCAAACATATTTGATCGATTTTTATTACATGTGAAAAACGTAATATCAAAAGAAAATAGTTATTTTAAAATAATAAGTTAAACTTGGTAAAATGCTACATTAAATATAACAAGAATAAATAAATAAACACTGTGTATAAATATAAAACAGTATCACAGACCTCCATTTACAAGCTATTATACAAAACAATTAAATGGTTTTTATAATGACTATTTTATATGTATATCATAAATGTTAAACTCTGTAAAGTAATATAGAAGACAATAATGTAAATTAAAGTTAAAAAAAAAATGTAACTTTGGAGAGTTGATTTGATAAGCTGGGTCACGTAAGTAATTGTAGAGATAAAATTTTGGTTTTCCCTCCTTTTTTTTCTCGATCTTGTGAGAAATGTGTAATTTTGAGCGTAAAAAATGGTTTCATAATGATATCAAAGTTGACAAATAAGTGATTATGAGATTGAGACCATATTTTTTGGCCTCACATAACACGGATCTGCCTTCTGATTGCACCACATTTATATCATTTCCCTTCAATCACGACATCACAGTGTTTTTTCTTCTCTCATCTACCTATCACAAAATCTCCTACCTAATTTTTTTTAATTTATTTTATTTACGTCTATAAGACAATATATAAAGGATGTCTTGTTTCACCTACATATTTATAGATTTTGTTTTACTACTATAACTATTACCATAAATTAGCGTATACACATGAGCGACAACGTTTATGTATACGTATTTTTTAAATATACATGATATTATATTAGTAAGTGATGGAAATTTAATATTTTTAAGTTAATATATAAAATAAAAATATATTTATTAAAAATAAAGTGAAATATATCAGAAAAGATGAGAGAATAACCATTGATAAATAGAGAAAAAGAGAATAAGTAGAAATAAATGATTTAAAAAAAAACGTGTAAAAATAACGGTCAATTTTAAAATGTAATAAATAATTATATTTTAAAAGGGTAAAATTGGTATTTTGAAATGTGGACACAAAAGAGAGAATCTTTTTATATATTGTTATAGATTATTATTTTTCTCTTACATTTTTACATCCACTAACATCTTCCAACAACACCTTACATTCACAATAAAAAATAATTACTAATACATAAAAGGTTTTTTACGCGTATATTTATGCCAAATAAGTTCAACATAAATGCAAGAGAGATGAAAATTTATGTCAATCATAATATTTGGCATAAATTTACGTTAGATTATGCATGTGTTAGTGTAAATTTATGTTTGACTTAGTGAAATTTGTTGTAAATTTTTTTTTTTTATTTTTTCTCTCCTCATCTCCATTATTCCTTTATTCACAATGGTTCAACAAGACATTTAAAATATGCTATTGTCGTGGTATTTTTTTTCTTAGCATGATCAACACTTGTCAAAGCCCCTTAAGCGAACAAAGCCTCCACCATTTGTTATCGTTGACCTCCATTCTTTACTGGGAATGATGGGTGGAAACAATGTCATTTAGTGTATGAAGATCTCCAAACCTTGCACCTAAAAATATCATAGGCTCAACTTTAGTAGTACAATAGGATCTTGAGTATTTACCTCAATGACACACTTAGACCTACAAATACTCTAATGTAATTAGAGAAAAGCTTTCATCACCACAAAACACGCACAACCTCAATTTCAAACAACAAAAATGACCTTTAAAACCTTATAAAAAACACCCAAATTTTGTCATCGAAGAAGAAAACAAGAAAGGCGAGAATTGCATGACAAAAGTGCGAGGAAGAAGAAACACAGTATCTTAATATAATAATATTTACATTAGAATCCATAATTTCCAATGTAAAAATATTTATATACAAAAATGCCACCACACATTATTGTCATAAACTTTGTAAGTATTTTTTTACTTGTTAATGATTATTATTTACTTATAAAATAACTATTTTGAATCATGAGTAATTCATTATCGGTAACAAGAGCAATAACTAGTATTGTTGGAAATCTTGGTTGTATACTAAATAAGTATTTCATATAAAAATAGTTGGAAATCTTAATTATGTACTAGATGAATATTTTATCACTATATAAGTTTTAAACCAAGAGAACTTAATATAGATTTTGAAATCTCCGTTAAATACAAAAGGATATAAGACCCTAACTATTGATTGACATTTCTTGGAGTTCGTTAAAATCTCAACGAACACATCCCCAAGAAATAGTTTAATTAGCAAGGAAAATTGGAACTCTAGGTAAATAACTTAGCGGAGGTTTTAACTATGGATAATGTAAAAACAAATTTTCGTTAAAATCATTTTCTTTTGTAGTGAATTGTGAATGAATTAGAGAATCCATCTCCATTTCTAATTGTTTTTGTCTCACTTTTTTAACATTATCTATATCAACAACTCCTCCATTTACTTTACTATTCTTTCTAATTTTTTACATTTATAAAAACCTTTGAAATCTAATTTATTAAGATTGAAATTGAATTAATTAGGAGACGACTTTGGATAGACTAAACTTATATACTTTGTTTATGATGAATTTATTTTTCGTAGACAATTTTGAATTTCACATTAGACTGTTTATTTTCTTATTAGACAATATATTCTCTCATTGGATGAGCCATTATTGCACTGGACAATCCATCACTACATTAAATGTTTATTCTTTGATTTGATTATGGAAACAACAACGATCAATACATAAACAAATATTAACATTACAAAAATCTTAATATTCATAAACCAATAAATATTGTATGAGCTATACAAATCTAAAGTTATCACAAATAAAACTAAAGACATAGGAATGTTTTTTTTATGACTTTGTCCTTCATCCTAGATGACTTGATGTATATCTATAGTTTCAAAATATAATCTAATCAATTAGAACTTCCCATTTTACTAATTAAAGAATTTTAGCTAATTTATTGTAGATTAAAGAACTTCCCATATAATCTAATCAATTGGAGAAATAACTTATAATGGATGCAACATATTGTAGATTCTTCCTTATAAAGACAGACACGGTTGTAACCTCAAATGAGTTTCCATAACTTCATAGAAAATGTAAGCAATTTCCTCTCAATGTATATGCAATGTAAATACCTTGAAAAAAAAAACCTATTGAATATATTAAAGTTTGTTTAAAATTAATGAAAGTATACTTACATCAATCATAAATTATATATTGTTCTAATAAGAAAAAGAAAACATCCCTTTGACGTAAAAAAATGTAAATGTTTTTAATTAAATAAATTATCTCCTCGTGTAAACAGCATCATTGCACTTAGTTGTTGCATGAAAGATAACTCTAATTATAAGGAACAAAATTTTGATTTATCTCTTATAATCATTCTAAACAAAAATAACTTTAAATAACATTAATAAAATCAATTCAATTCATCATAATATACAAAAAATATATAATTAAAATAAGTTAAAAGAATTACTCTCATTTCAATCAACTCTATCGATCTATTTCATCGTAAGATAAAATTTTCAATATTTGTCATATTATCTCAACATTATTAACAAAAAGAAAAACCGACTCAAAAAACATCATCTCAAATTGAACTTATTAATTGAATGGTATAAAAAATATTTTTTAAACAAAGTATAGTTTTAGTTTGGTTTCAAACAAAAAATGACTTCTAGATAAAATTATATTACACCGAATTGAAGTATAACTCATTATACAATTGACAAATATGTTTTAAAATAAAATATTTATTAATCAAAGTTAATTTACAATTCTACATTGAAGTGCTTTTAAAATTAAGTTGAACTTTATTATAGTTGAGTGAAATTTCAACAATTTCTGTACACGTGACGTGAAAATATATGAAAAACTTCACTGAAATATCAACTGAAAAGTTGAATTTCTGAATATGAATTTGATTACTCCTTATTCACGTGGTATTATAGAGGAAAATGATTTTTTAAGTGCCACATTTCGATAATTTTATTTTACAATCTTAAATATCATTTTTAAGTAATTTTTTTATTTTTTTTTATTTTTAATATTTCAAAATCATTTAAAAAATAATATTTTTTATTATAAAAAAATTATCAAAATTTAATAATCAAAATATTATTGTTTAATTATATATATGGTTGAATTTATATTTTTTTTTTGGAAAAGATAAAAAGTAGTAAAAAGACATTTGAAGGACACTTGGTGAGGTGATATAAGGTTGCTGTGGGACTGCATGTGGTTGCGCTGGTACGTCTTGTCGTTTAGGGAAATGGTCGATCTGAGAAACGTTTCGGCTTTGGGTTCTGAAACGGTCAAAGATAAAGCGTCGCATGATAGGACATGGGTCCCACACAGTGGAAGAAGCGGTGCAAAACCCCATCATTACGCCTAACACACTGCCATCATTCGCACGTGTCCATGGACCATACATCAACACACTCTCACACTCCACACATCAATTTTTTTTTACAACATTCTTTCCCCCAATCACTTTAATCATTATATGTATATAACCACATAATCACCACCATAGCTACGTAATTCACTAACATCATTACATTTACATGGTTGTTGCTCAATAGGTTACACCACATATATATATCAAACTATAATAAAAAATATATATACATGCATGCATATAAGATTAAGACATGCATTATATGCATTATATAGATATTTTAATATAATATATGATATTAAAAAGTAGGGTTAAATATGTTTTTGATATCTTAAGTTTCACTGAATTTTGAAATTAGTCCCTTTTCAAAATTTTATATAAATTTAGTTCTTTATCTTTAGAAATACGTGGATTTACTCATTCTTACTAAATTTTGTTAAGTTTATTTGACATTTTAAACGTATTTTATGATAATATTTGAATTTACATTGAAGCGAAAATGTGTCAAACGGAGTAAACAATTCAAATACTATCATGAAATCGCTTGAAACGTCAAATAAACTTAACAAAATTTGATTAAAAGAACTAAAAATTCACACATTTTTAAATATGAAGGACTAAATTGGTTAAAAATTTTAAAAATGTACTAATTTCACATTTCACTGAAACTTTAGAAATCAAAAATATATTTAACCTAAAAAGTATAACACACGCATGCATACGAAAATAGTGACGAAAATGTTGAGAAAAAGTAGGGAAAATGATAATTAGTTTGTGGCTATTATTTAGTGTTGCGGAAAGTAGGTTTTGATATGTATAAGGTGATTTTGTTTGGAAGGGTTTGTAGCTTGGAATTTGATGGAAAGTGATTGTGAATATGCTGAAATATCAGACTTTAACGTATAATGCCAAATAAAGTGAATGTGGGCAACATCATTTTTTGGATTGAAATATATTCCCAACTAGATCTCAATGGGACATACTTTTATATACTTAACTCATCATTTTATGTCCTACAATGTCAATTCCCTTTTCCTTTTTGTTGAAGAAAGAGAAAACCAATTTATAAGAGAAGATAGAAATTAAATTTCAATTATTGTCTAATATTTTTATACCTTAACTTTTATGTTGTATTTTTTTTAGGATGAATTAGAGGGAGAGAGGAAGACATCAAAATGATTAGATGGTGAGATTGATGTTGTTTCTTTTAAGGGATTCGAAGGTGATTTTAGAATGAATTAGATAATGAAGTTTGTGATTGAATTGACTTATGTGACATATTAAAACAAATTAATAAATGATTATTTGGGTTACTAATTTTTATTATGTTGTTTTTTCATAATAAAGAAAATGAATAAAAGTAAAGTCATTGTAATAGTCACAAAGACATTGTCTTTTAACAAAATACACTGAACATAGAATTAAAAAAGTGAACTGAAACCATGTGTATTGGTTTTATCAGCTAAACCACATGTAACAAAAATTAAATGATGAAGGGATAATTTGGTAAATTTGGCAGTGTCACCTTCTAATCTTACTTTGAATATTGAAATTGAATTTTCAGTAAATCCCTTAATCATCTCCTCTCATCATCTTGTATCACTTTTAAAAGAACACGTTGCATATTTTCTAATCATCACTTATCATTCTTTGTGAATAGTACATCAACCAAAAAGAATATGGTATTAAAAAAAATATTAAGAGGTAATTATACTTATCATCTTATAACACACTATCAAAAATTTTGTTGAAAGTTAATCTTTAAAGAAATTTCAACATCTTAAGATATTAGTTTTGATCTTGATGGGAAAATGCCATAGTTTTTGACAAGTGTAGAAAAAAGAGAGAGAGAATTGTGATTTGATGCAATGAAAAGGGGACACAAATGTAGGAAAAGAGATTTTGTTTTTTGAGAGTAATGTGTGGTTGAATGGATGACAGTCCAAAGACACTTATCTGAGTTGATGGCAAGGAATGATGATTCCCTGTAAAAACTTTTTCTTCTTCTTTACCTATTCTTCTTCCACTTTTACTTATTACTGTTATTACTTTAAATTTCTTCTAAGATTTTCATTCTTGTGTTGTTTGCACAAACTCCAAGAGTTGAAACTTCTCACTAATTTTCCTCCACATCTTCATCCTCATCTTTTCTTTTACTTTCAGTGTAAAATAAACACAAAAGCTTCACTTTTTCTTTTGTAAGTTTTTCAAAGGAGTGGTGAGGTCAACATCATCGATGAAAAATAGACTGAATGTAAGCCATCACAAAAACCTAACCTTAATACTTTTTTTTTTTCTTTTGCTGTTTAAGAAAGTAAAAGATGTGTTTGAAACAATGTTTTCGTTTATCTTAAGTTTAGCATATGGAAGAAAGTGATTAGGAATAATGTATCTTTAGGTTATTGATGAAAAAAAAATGAAAAGAGTTTTTTTTTCTTTTTTCTTTTGTTGCTTAATTGTGTAAAACTTTTGAATAGAAAAAATTGTTATTGTTCATTCTCATTGCTACTATAATATAGTTATTTTGTCCAACTAATAATTGATGCATAATTATTTCACCTTATCTAGTAATTTCAATTTGAATTCTAGATAAACATAATTAGGTCATAACAAATGTTTGTGGTCCACATAAAAAACAAAAAAAGTTAGTTATTTCTCCTAAAATTTGGTCAACCTTTATTATATTAGAATTATTACTGTCATAATTGATGAATATTTAATTAACAAAATCTAGAGAATTAGTTTAGGAAATTAAATGATAAAAACAATAAAAAATCACACACAAAAAAGGTTAAAAGTTTATTAGAACGGTGTAAACATTAAAATATTATTAGGAGTTGGAAATACCGTATATAATTATGAAATTTGTTTCGGTATCTACATCATTTTAGGAAAATATCTTATCTTATACTTCAAAATAAATTATACAGGAAGAGTTTATAATTATCAAAAAGTGATATTTTGTAGGGAAATTTGGTTCAGTTTTTGATTAAAATATATCTGAATTAAATATAAAATTTGTATGTGATTTAGTTTGAATATAAAAAAAATCAAACCAAATCAGATTAATTTGTATATTTTATTTAGAGGTATTAATTTGGTCAATAGTCTAGGCCTATGGTATACTTCATTAAGCTTCTTTTTAGGAATTTTTAAATAAATGGGTAGAGAAAAGTCTTGATCCTAAAACTCCGTTTCAACTGGGTTAGAGTAAGGGTTAATGTGGATTTGGTCCTACCAAAATATTTTAATTAACTCCAAAAAATAATACTTTGGATATGAGTCAAAGATCGAGCTAAGTAGAGGTGATTATAGATTGAATTTTTAATGATTCAATGCACATCTATTTTATATCCAAATAATTGGATTAGATTTTCGATCCAAATCCATTTTTTCAAAAAAAGTAGATTGAATTTTTTTAAAATCTAGATCCAAATATTTAGATCAAGTTTAAATCCATATCTAAATATTTGGATCAAGTTCAAAATCCAAAATCCATTTTTCATAAAATAAATTCAAATTAAATTTTTTAAAACTTGTGTCCATAAAGCTGAAACCATAGAATTTGACAGATTTTTTGTCAGGGCCAACGAGGCCAAATTTTAGCATGTGATGAACTTGGATGACTTTCGAACGAATTTCGATCGGGGACGACGTGACCAAATTTGGGCCAAGGTCGACTTGACAAAATTTCAGTCGAGATCGACTTGACTGGATTCGACTGAATATCGGCCATGGCCAATTTTGCCTAATACGACCAAATTTTGGCTAATACGACCAAATTTTGGCCAAAGCCGACTTGGCCAAATATAGCCACATTTGGGCTAGGGCCTGATCAATCAAATTTTGGTCAGGGTTGACTCCACTAAATTCGTCGGCCGGGACCGACTTGACTGAATATGACCAATTTTCGATCACAGCCGACTAAGTTGAATATAGTCAAATTTCGTTCGGGACTTACTTGACCGAATACGGCTAAATTTGGACTATTGTCGACTCAACCAAATTTTGGTCATGACCAACTCGACTGAATTTAGCCAAATTTAGGTCAGGACCAAATCGCCTAAATATGACCAAATTTCGGTCGCGATCGACTTTGCCGAATACGACCAAATTCAGGTTAGGACCAACTCAGTCAAATTTTGATTGAGCCCAACACGACCGAATTTTGACCAGAGCCGACTCGATTGAATTCGACTGAATTTCGGTCGTGGTCGATTCAGTTGAATACGACCAAATTTCGATCGTGACCAACTCATTTGAATACAGCCAAATTTCATCCTAGGTCGTCTCAGCCGAATATGACCAAATTTGGGCCAGGGCCGACTCGGCCAAATCTCAATCGGGGCCAACTCAATTGAATTCGATCGAATTTTGACTGGAGACAACTAGGCTAAATACAGCCAAATTTTGGTCGCGGTTGTCTTGACCGAATATGGTCAGATTTTGTCTGGGTCGACTCAGCCCAATGCAGTCAAATTTGGGTCTGGATGAACTCAACTGAATACTTCCAAATTTTGTCCAGGACCAAATGGGCCAAATTTTGATCGAGATCGACTTGATAGAATTTGGCCTAATTAAGCCAAATTTTGTATAGGGTCACGCCAACTCAATCAAATACGACTAAATTAGGGCTAGTCCGTCTCAACCTTTTGTCTAACCTAACTAAAAATATAAACTGAAAATTTGGATTGGATATTTTGGATTATCCATTTTGAAAATCTAGATTTAGAGTATGGATATACAATCCATAAAATATATAAAATGTAGATCAGATTGATATCCAGATCCAATAAAATGGATTGGATTTTTAATAAAATGAATATTAAATGGATTGAATCATAGCAAAAATGGATTAGATCATGAAAATTATATATTTTGTTCATCCTTAGTTTAACTTTTCAGATCATCCTCTGCTTCCTTCCGCTCATTTAAGAGTTCAATAAATATAAATTATTGTTGTTATCCTCATAATTTTTATTTTTAGGTGTTAAATAAATATTAATTATTACTTTTACCCCATATTTTTATTCTTTCACTTTTATATGTATTTAATCTCTTTTTATTAATATATTTTTTTACAAGAGTATAATTTAAATTTGTTAGTACAAATTTATGGATACATTAACAATTCTTTTATTAAACTTCTAAAATTTTTAATTAAATTGTAAGGTTTAAAGTTTATGAATATAAATTTCAAGGTTTAGTGTTTCTCACGTCTCACGTCGCACGTCTCTCACGTCATACGTCTCTCACGTATCACATCCCACGTTTCATGTCCCACGTTTCATGTCCCACGTCCCACGTCCCATGTCCCACGTCCCATGTCCCACGTCCCACGTTCCACGTTCCACGTCCCACGTTCCACGTCTCACGTTCCACGTCTCACGTCTTACGTCTCTCGTCTCACGTCTCACGTTGTATGTTCCACGTCTCACGTCCCACGTCTCACGTCCCACGTCTCACGTCCCACGTCCCACGTCCTACGTCTCACGTCTCACGTTTCACGTCCTATGTCTCCCACGTCCCACATTCCATGTTCTACGTCTCACGTCTCACGTCTCACGTCTCACGTCCCACCTTCCACGTATCACATATCACGCCCACGTCTCACCTTCCACGTAGCACGTCTCACGTCGCACGTCTCACCTAAATTGGGTCATATTTAGGCGAGTTGGTCCTAATCTAAATTTGGCCAAATTCAGTCGAGTTGGTCATGACCAAAACTTGGTCAAGTCGACACTTGCCCAAATTTAGCTGTATTTGGTCGACTAAGTCCCAAACGAAATTTGACTATATTCAACTTAGTCGGCTGTGATCGAAAATTGGTCATATTCAGTCGAGTTGGTCACGACCGACGAATTTAGTGGAGTCAACCCTGACCGAAATTTGACTGATCAGACCTTGACCCAAATGTGGTCATATTTGGCCAAGTCTGCTCTGGCCAAAATTTGGTCGTATTAGGCAAAATTGACCTTGGCCAAAATTCAATCGAATCCAGTCAAGTCAATCTCGCCTGAAATTTTGTCGAGTTGACCTTAACCCAAATTTGGTCACGTCGTCCCCGACCGAAATTCGTTCGAAAGTCATCCAAGTTCATCCCATGCTGAAATTTGGCCTCGACAAAAAATCTGTCAAAATTCTATGATGTCAACCCTATCGAAAATTTAATCCACATTCATTTTGGATCCAAATAATGGATGTGGATCCAAATTTGTGTCCATAGGGCTGACACCAAAGAATTTGACAGATTTGTCCGAATACTTCCAAATTTTGTCTAGGACCAACTGGGTCAAATCTCGATCGGGACCGACTTGACCAAATTTGGCCTAATTTGGCCAAATTTTGTATAGGATCACGCAACTCAATCATATACGACTAAATTTGGGCTAGTCCATCTCAACCTTTAGCCTAACCTAACAAAAAAATGTAAACTGAAAATTTGGATTGGATATTTTGGATTATCCATTTTGAAAATCTAGATTTCGAGAACGGATATCCAATCCATAAAATATATAAAATGTAGATTAGATTGATATTCAGATCTAATAAAATGGATTTTAAATGGATTGGATTTTTAATAGAATGGATATTAAATGGATTGGATCATAGAAAAAATGGATTGGATCATAAAAATTGGATTTTTTGCCTACCCTTAGAGCCAAGACGTCTCGGGGCGGTCAGTCTCTATCGTTGAGATTGAGAGTCAAGATGGGTCGACTCGGGCCAAGGGTTGGCTTAGAACGAAAGTCGAGACGTGTAAGTCATGGTCGAAGGGTAATATTGGCCAATTTGGGCTGAATGTTGAGATAAGCCTGTAATAGCTGAAGACTGAAACAAGTCAACCCAGGTCGAAAGTCAAGACGGACCATCGAAAATCAAGACAAGTCAGGCCAAGCCAATGATTAAGACTGGTCAATTCAATCCTAAGGTCTAGAAGGGTCTATCCATACCAAAAGTAGAAGAAACAATTCAAAAAAAAATGCCAAAGGACTAAACAGGCCGGCCCAAAGTTAATGAAATTGAATAATCTAGTTTTGTTTATACCCATATTATAGTGTTGTTGTATAATTGTTTTATTTGTACATTTATCTAATATTTTCTTTTTTATACGATAATGTAATGTCATATTACATGAAAGATTGTTTTCTACTTCATTATAAATATTTGTTTTTTTAACAATATGTCTAGTATTATAAATTTTTTTACAGGTTAATAAATTCTTTTATAAAAAAGAAGAAATATAAAAGCAAAAATGTACTCAACCTTTCGAAACAAATAACAAAACTTGTTATATTAGTAATTATTCATTATGACATAAATACTACATATAACTCTCTTGGTCTACATCCGATAAACATAATACACCTCTGCATGCATTTATATAATATTAGACGAAATTTAAAATAAAAATATTATTTAGTTGCATAAGTTGTTTTTAAGTCATTTTGAAATGATTGATACTTTGTTCTAAAATCATTTAGTTGTATTATCCGTTATTATTTCGACTCCAAAATCAAATCTATTGAAATAATATTGTTAAAGTTAATTTATTGTATTATCTCGACAAATCAGAAGGAATGATATATTTAAATTATTTTTTGCGTTAATTCCTAAATAATGTGACTATTGAGTATATTATGACATTGAATTATTTATTAAATATTTTTAAATATAATTTTGTTAAAGGGTAGCAAATTTGTACGATCAGTAAAATATATTTATAATAATTTTATCTACTCACACAAGTGTTTTTCTTGTGAAAAGTATCCGTTTCTTATAGTAGTAATTTCATATCTATGTAAAAAAAAAAAACTAAATTACCTTATTATTTCTACGTACCTTATGTATTTTTTCCTACTTTTCAAAAACAATTTTCTCCCTCCTTAGAACAGTAAAGTACTTTTTCATCACTTTTGCTTTCAGAACTTTGTTTCTTACACCCCATAAGCGTAATGAAATGCAATTTTATCCTTCCTTCTCCCTCGTATTAGGGGTATAATGGATATTTCAAAGATTATGAAATGTTGTAAGAAAACATAGGAGTTCAGGAAGCAATAGCCTTGCTTTCAAAAGCTAATTTGGTTAACAACCCATTAGCCCATTAACATATGTTAAGTGAGCACTCGGCTTTACTGCAATTTTAAAAAAAAATTACATTAAAATATAAGTTAACATGTTTTTAAATAAGCTTTTACATGTTTGATTTTATATTGAAACATTGATTTTAAGTCCAGAATAAATTCCGAATCAAGACAGATATTTTTTTCGTCGGATAAAAAAATTATACGAATTTTACTATCGACTTAGTTTTTTAATGAAGTAGATAAACATAAATCTGATAATGTCAAAATTAATTTAAACTAAACTTATATTCATTAAAAAATAATCCTTTTTATTCACCTAAACACACTAGATAATAATTTCAGTGAATCCAAATACACTATAAGTTTTATCAGAATAAATTGTCACTTCTTAGCAAATTTTAATTAAGTTGTGCATTATTTTTTTCTATACATTCCAACCATTTGGGTCACTTGTAAAACAATTCGAATTTTGAGTGTTCACAAATCAATTCCATTATTTGCAATTTGATGAAGGAAAGGGATATAGAAGAATAAGCAAGGAAGATAATAAAATAAAATAATATTTTCACAACTAAAATAAGTATTTGAAAACCACATGAATATTATAATAATATGAATAGATCATTGATGAGTTGATTGGAATTTATATAATTGTATGTTTAGATGAAGTTGCTTATACATTATTACACTAATTAAAACCCTTAGAAAGAAGACTAAATAAGAGAAACAAAATCACCAAAATCATTGTTTTGGTTTTATGGTTCAAAGCAACATTGTCAAACTCTAACATAGTTGATAGATTTAAATATGGGTAAAAGATTATAAGTTGAGGTTCAATATCGATAGTAAAATACTTCCAAAATTGTATAATGAGTTTTATATACATCTTTAATCATTACAAAATAGACAAATAAAAATGTAGTAACTCTTAATAAGTTATTAATAACTAGGCAACTTCTTACTAAACCTTCATAATTTCAACCTACATTCATACAATTTTTCTTATTTTAAATTATACAATTTAAAATATATTTTTCATTTTTTATTCTAGAACGTACAATAAAAAAATACAAATCTATCTTTTTTAATTGTATAATTTAAAATAATTATTTTATTTTATTTTTAAAATATATAATTAAAAATATAAAAAAATATATTCTAAATTATACATTTTGAAACACAAAATTATTTTTTGGTAAGTAGGAATTATGGAGGTGGAGTAAGAACATAAATAATGAACCCAAACAAACAATAAACAAGATACTTAAAGGGAATTTTGTCCAACACCCCCATATTTTCTTACTGTACCCCATCAGCAAAGTGAAGAGTCTAATTTGCCCTCATCTTCTCCCTTTTTCTCCCTCGATGCACCTCCATTCTTTCCTCCACCTCCACCCCATACTCCACATCCACGTCAACCTCTATCCCATATTTTTCTTCCACCTCCTCCTCCACCCCATATTTTTCTTCTTCCACCTCCCCTAAAAAACATTCATAAATATCAGTTAAAATAAATGAAAAGATCACAACAATATTTAGTGGAATGAAGGAGATAGGAATCAACAATGAAATACGTGAAATAATTTATGAATTATACGATTTGTGTACAATCCAGATTTCACAATATGTGTACATTCCGAATTATACAATTCGTAATACAAAATATTACATTGTAGATCGTACAATTCGGCATATAATTCATATTTCGTAATGGTTTCCATATTTGCATAAGGAATTATACAATTTAAAATAAAAATTTGAATTACAAATTATATAATTCGGAAAGTAAATTTTGATTGCAAATTATATAATCTAAAATGTAAATCTGTACTATAAATTATACAATTCGATATGTAAATTTATATTAAAGATTATACGATCTATAATATAAATTTACATTAAGTATCGTGTAAATTGGAATGTATAATTCAAAATATTTATGGTTTACACAATAAGGAATCTAATTATAGTAAGAATATAATTGAAATTTAAAAAAGTATGGAGGTGCAGGGATAACATATGGGGGTGCAGGAAAAAATACCTACTCAAATATATAAAGCCTGGAGGTAAGGCCCATTTAGCATGTTGACCAGCTAGCCCAAATCCCAACTTCGTAACACAAGACCAGTTGCAAACAGGAGAAGAAAAAAAAACAAAATGAATAACTTTTAATTGATAACTTTCTTTTAGTATTTTATATTTGATTTGAAATAGTTATTACTATATTGTAATATTAAATTATAGAATAACTTTTTTAATAAAACGTAGATAGAGATTTTATCTCTGAAAGATAAAAATAATAACACTATTTTTATAAATAATTATCATAATTTGTTAAAATTATATTGATGTAAAAAATAATCACTACTCTCTTTCTTTTACCCTTACACAATTTAAAACTAATATAAAGCAAATAATTAGATACAATTAAAATTGTCGAAAAAATTACCTTTGTCTTATTTTATTCTAGTTAAACTTGTAATTATTTTCGGTATTTGTAGTCCCTGATACTAATTGTAATTAATATGTTATAAAAATTAAAAATTTAACTACAATAGTTAAATTAATTTTAATTGCATAGTTCAATATAGATGGTTGATATATTTTCCTTCCCCATTCACAGTACAATTTTTGATATATTTTGGTGTTCAAATCTTTAAAATTATTATTTTAACTTATTAAAGCTTTTTTCTTTTATATATCAAACACAATTGTAGTTAACATTAAAGTGAAAATTGTAAGATTCACTTTTATGCTTTTATGTTTAAGTGTCTGGCCTTAACTTTTGGACCTATGGACTGACCCATAGGGTGTTCAAAATCCCTAAACCAGCCTTAACCCCCTCATTCTTACATTTTCCAAAAATGTTTCCAGCCCTCCTTTTTGCTGCTACGTGAGCTTTATTAGGGTTTGATTCTCGCTCTTCGTTGAGCTATAAGAAACTCCATTCTTACTTCACCTCTCAAATCTGCTCTTGGAGCTGTAGTGCTTGTTGGCTTAGGTGTCAGTGTTTGTGGCTAGCATTTTTCAGGTAAGGGAAGTTAGGGTTCTCTGTTTTTGGATTATTTATGCTTGTTTCATCTGCTTTAAGTTGTGAAAGCTTGATTTATGTTGTTGGTCGTGTATTAATTCCATGCTTGTACTGTTGGAGTGGCTTGTATCTGGCCTGGCATGCAAGGAAACATGTGGGTTCTACTAAATTTGCATAGACGAGTGGGTTGGTCGCTCAAAACGAAAGCTCTCGCCTGAGCGAGAACAACAGTGACTCACCCATTCCCTATTTCGAGGGCTCGCCTAAGCGAAGGTCACTCGCCTGAGCGAGAGTAGTCTCACCTGAGCGAGAGTAGTCTCGCCTGAGCGAGATCTCGACGTGCCCTTTGAATGCAGTCTCGCCCAGGCGAGAGCTGGTAGCTTGAGCAAGGGACCCCTCTCGCCTGAGCGAGATCGACAGGGTTGGTTGGATACATGTATGTTTCCCATGATGTAATGATTTGTTGCTTTAAACAAGTTTCAGTATGATGCCTTGTATGATCTACATGATATATTGGGATTTGAATTAACGAGCTTAGTATGATTACACATATGAAACATGTTTGGATGGTTGGTTATATATATTGACATGAGATTGGTATGCATGATTATTCGTATGAAATATGATTGGATGGTTGGTTGAATAGGAGCATGAGGTTTGGTATGCATGATAATTCTATGTTTGGTTAGCGGGACATGATTATGGTATGGTTTAGGACATAATCCCATGAATCTCTTAGTGAGATCTCATGGTGGTGCCTCATGGTTTAGGACATAATTCCATGAATCTCTAAGTGAGATCTCATGGTGGTGTCTCATGGTTTAGGACGTAATTCCATGAATCTCTTAGTGAGATATCATGGTAGTGCCTCATGGTTTAGGACATAATTCCATGACCCTCTTGGTAAGGTTTCGTGGTGATGTCTCATTATATGTATCCGAATAAATGGGTCTTAGAGTCTTGTTGGTTGCTATCACATGGTTGAGTGATTTATGTGTTCTCAACTTTTAAATTCATATGTTCAATTGTATGATAAAACCTTTTTACTTTAGCTTACCCTTTCTGTTTGCTTGTGTGTCTCGTGTGTGATTTTCTCCTTTTACAATGATCATCAATCTATTGATGTGAGCAAATGTGGAAACTCCTGATGATCGCAGTGATGACGGAGATGCTGCAACTTAGTTGGACATGGTTTAGTGTTGGGCCGCTGTTGAGCCCATGTTGAAGAGTTATTATTATATTGTAATCTTTTGCTATTGAACAAGCTTCTGGCCATCTGTCAAATCTTTCTGTTTTGTCCGTAGTATGCCTTAGTTTTTCTTTATTGAATACTTGGATGGATGCGAAATTCTTATACCTTAAGTTTCGTACTCTTGGATATTATAATATGTAAAATAAATTTATCTATTAAAATGAGACGTTACAAAAATATATCAAACTAAATTAGGTAAACACAAAATATTTATCGAAAAATCTATATACACTTTAATCAACCACAATTAAGAAAAAATGATAATTTCTATATAACTTTTTCATTTCAATTTATATACCTAACTCTCTAGATGATGAAATGATATCCAGTCTCCCCATTTCTCAATGAAAAGAAACACACTTTCATTTTCTCTCTTTGTTTTAGCCTTAAAAATAAATTAAACAACGAAACAATGTAAACTTTTAAACGTGTGTTACACATTTTCAGGGTTTTCATTGTTTTGAAACACATGGAGGAAGAGTGTGAAATAAGTTTGAAAACATGGAGGAAGTGTGTTAAATAGGAAAGAAATAGTTTAAAGTTTATAATACACTTAATAAAGAAAAATTATTAAGTAATAGTTTTGTTTAATCAATGTTCTAAACCGTATTAATAGAGTGGTTGGCAAGTTGTTTAATCAGTGTTCTTGTAAGTTAATTATGGAGGGGTCACTCACTATATCTTAGTGGTTGGAGATGGTGACATGTTTATGCTTTTCATTTTCATTTGCACCGTCATTACCCATTAATTAATTATTATCATGATATTGAGTTTTATTTTTCATAATAATAATAAAAAAATTATGTGTATAATATATGGTTATAAATCCAACTCCTAATTTCATGTTTAAAATATTCAGTTAACTCTTATCAACCGTGTTGCCAATAAGATCGTTATAGTTCAATTTGTATATAAATTGATTATGAATTATAGGAAAAAAATAATTTTTATTTACTTCATTTAAAAGGTATTTATGAGAAAAGAAAAATATTCAATAGTTTATGAATTGTTGTGAGATATTTATTCCATATTAAAGTTACTATAATTTAATACATTTTTTACACGAATCATGTATAACAATAAATACCGTTGATTAAATCATAATAAAGATTTTTTTTTTATTTCTTGTAGGGACCAATACCTATGTCATTACTTTCACATTACAATTTTTTTTCAATAGGTTTAACATAAATGCATGTAAATCATGGTTTTCTTTTAAGATGGTAGTTCCTATACCAAAGAAAAATTGACCAAGCTTACATTTATTAAAAATGATGACTAAAATTATATATAAGTATATCTTCAAAATAATAATATTAAATACAAATTTGAAATTTAAGATTTATTCACATGTAAATTCACTGAATACAGTCGTTTTTTTTTTTAATTATTTTCTATTGAGATCATTTATTCCAAAACGTCGAGTGAAAAAAATTCAATCAAAGTACCACTACTTATTCTAATAATTTTTTCTAAATGATATTATTTATAATATTTACTCAAATAGTATAGTTTAATATTCATGATTTGTGAAATTCCTTTTGAAGTAATACAAATTTTAATAAAAAATTTCTAGTTCATATATTATTTACAATATTTATTAAAATAACACTGGTTCCTGTTTATAATTAGAATTTGGTTGAGAATTAAATACTGACACATTTTATAACACATTATTACAGAAAAATGGGTTAGAATTGAGTTCTTGTTTTTTTAACCATGACTTATTTTTTCAATTTAAAAAAAAAATATGAAATCATTAATTTTTTAAGCTACTATTTTATTGATAAATTTTACATAGAATATTAAATAATTAATATTAATTACATAATTATATGTGTTGTATTATTACTTAAATTTAATATTAATTTTATATTTCAATTTAAACTATTTCAAAACAAAATTTCTAATACATTTAAATAAAATTATATTTACAATATTAACTTAAATAATTCATTTAAATTATAACTTAAATTTTGAACTTTTATTATCAAGCAATTCTAACATTTCTTTTTTTGTTAACATGTCTTAAACTGAAGTTCAGAATTTAGTTTTCTGTAAATCAAATTTTAACCTTCAATAATAAATATAAATATTGTGAATAATATATAACATTTGGAATCACATATATCGGAAACTCTTCTGCTACGAAAATTTTTTTGAAAAAAAATATTCTCCTCAATATTTAATGCAATTTATATCTAGAATTTGAAGTAGATATATAAAGTAAAAGCAATCATATTAACTGATTTATACATACTTAATTACATTCTTTATCATTCAATTTTGAAATATTTACGATTTTCGTTTGGTGATTTTTTTTTCCAGTTACTATAAGTTATTAGATTTAAACAAATTAAATATATTTTACTAATCCATTAATTAACAAATAATAAGACTAATAAAAATATAGGCTAAATTGCACGTTGACAAGTGGGATAGAAGATGACGTGTTCATTATTGTTGTGTTTTTTTTTTCTTCGTTATCCTTTTCTTCTCATTTTGTCGTTTTGTTTCCCTCGTATCCACTCTCTCACTAATTACATCATGTTTCTTCTCCTTCTCATGTTTCTGTCTTCCTATTTTAGTCTTCCATGTGCAATGTTATCCTCAACGTTTCATGTAATCACTTTTAAATAATAACAATAATCAATATTGACATAAAAGTTTAACTGTACATGTGCCTTAAAAACGAAAAATAATGTCATTAATTTGTATCCAGAGTTATAATAATAATAATAATAATAATAATAATTGTTAAATATGTTTTTGTCTCTCAACTTTCAGTGAATTTTGGAATTAGTCCATTTCGAAACTTTAGATCAATATAATCTTTTATATTTTGAAAAACGTGAATTTAGTCATTTTAATAATTTTTTTTTAAGTTTATTTGGTATTTCAAGCGTATTTCATAATAGTATTTGATTTAACATTAAAACAAAAATATGTCAAATAATATAAACAACTCAAATACAATCCTGAAATGTGTACGAAACATCAAATAAACATAATAAAATTGGATTAAAATGACTAAATTTACGTATTTTAAGAAATGAAGGATTAAATTGATTCAAAATTTTAAAATAAACTAATTTTAAAATTTACTAAAAATTAACTGACCAAAAGCATATTTAATAATAATAAAAAAATATTATTTATTATTTTTGTGTCTGTGACGTGAACCTTTTACAAAAGAGTCTCGTGACTGAAATGAAAGAATTAGTATGAATTAATGGTGAGTGATTGAAAAGTCAACTTTTACGAATGAGCATATAGATATGGAAGGTTGAAGATGACTTGAAAGACACTATAAAAAAACCTTCGTGGTACAACGTAGGCACTAGCCTTTTTCTTGGTCTCTCTTTTTAAGCTAAGCTCAATATATAAGTCAATGGAATCTTAATTATAGGGGTGCCCCTAACTTACCATTAAATTAATATATTAATTTATCTAATTATTTATACAATGTTATTAATTAATTCCTTCAAAACTCAGCATCCCCTCAAATGATTTTCACTTTGGACCTTCCTAATTAATACACCATTGGCTTTTTCCTCAGCTACCACCATGCATGCATCCTAAATTATTATTCCTTTCTTCTTCCCCACACCCATCACTCTTCAACTTTCTCAACACTCACTGCTACTAGGGTTTTATCAGGTTCCATATTTATCAATTCTTACATCATATGAAACTCTTTTTTTTTTCTTTACCAAACAAGTTTGATTTAGTGTTTTTTTTCTTCTAATAATACCAATATCTGATATTATTAGGATCTCATTTTTTTTTAAGTATATCTCACTTTACTGTTCAATTTATAATTCACTTTCCTAGGTTTTTAAAAATGTTTATAAATCATTATTATTATAATATATATTTCAGTGGATTATGTTCACGCAAAATTACAGAGTTATTTGAATGTTTCGGAATCATTCAACAATGGTAGGAAGGTAGTTAGGCATCAACTCACACAGATAATTGAATTCAAGTGAAAAGTATGTAACATTATACACAGACATTATTCTTATGCTGAAATACATGTATCAAATTTAACTTTTTGACAGTAAATTTAGCATCATATTCACACAAATATTATAGTTTTTTCTATAAACGAAATGAAAGATGGAAGTAAAATTCTGATATAAGCAACACAAAGAAGGAAGAAGCAAAATTCCACTCTATACCAACGGTGTATATCGAAACTTAAAAGAAGCTCAACTTTTTCCATGACAATGACCAACGACAATATACCCTCTCTGAGAAAAAAAAAATGAGATATATAAAAAATTCATAAAAATGATAATTTTATCATGAAACTCTGATAGAAGAAAAAACATGAAAAGAAATACTAATTATACAAGAAATAAAATTCTTTTATTTATTTTTCTGATTGTTTAATGTGGTGTCCACCACCTAGTCACAGACAACTTCTTCTTCTTCTTCTTCTCTTGGAGCTTCTCCTACTACCTTAAACCTTATCACTTTATCCACTTCAGCAAACACAACATTTGTATTTGCCTGGTTATTTTAATGTTCCACCGTCCCATCTTTAATTTCCCACACTCACGAATTCCACACCTTCACATATTTAATTTCATCCACCGAATCATCAAGATAACGTACCATATATAATAATTAATGCACCGAATCATAATCTTCACACGAAACCAAGAACAAACATCAAATTAACATTTCAACAAAAGATAGATTCATTCTCATCATCAACAACAACAACACCAATATTATTGAACCATGGAAACCATCTTTATATGATAAGAAAACGTATTCATGTAAGAAAACCCTAAAAAATAATAATGGTAATATTGTGATTGAAGATGCGAATTGAAAAACAAGAACTATATATATGTATAAATTAAGGAAAAGGTGTTAATTAGTTTGAATACCCAACTATAATATTTACATAACAAAACTATATATAATGATATAAAGGACTTAGGGAAATGAAATATCGTTGATTGAAATAGATTAATTAATATCAATCTTGAAGGTCTTCGAGTTTTGGGAACTCGTTCAAGTCGGGTTTGAGAGAGATTGGAGTGGGGTTGTGCGAGGGCGCGTGATGGTGAAGCGCGGTTTGGAGCGCGTCGACTCTGGCGCCGACTTGCGTGGCTTTGCGGCGAATGGAATCAGCCGACATGTTCACGGAATCGTCATCGTTGTTGGCGCCGTCGACCTCGTCCTGGAACAAAAGTTCGGGGAAATTGAGGCGGGCGGAGGGACCTCGGAGGTAGAAAACGGCGGTGTCGTAGGCGCGTGCGGCGGCGACGGGCGTGGTGTAGGAACCCAACCAAATCCTTGACCTCTTGTTCGGTTCTCTGATCTCCGCCACCCACTTTCCCCACTTCCTCATCCTTATTCCTCGGTACGGTTTCATCGGTTTCTCGCGGTGCTGCTTCTTCGATTTCTCCAAGGTTGTTGTCGTGGGGCTTCTGCTTCTGCTTCTCCTTCTTCTTCTGTTGGTGGTGATGATGGTTGAATCGTTGGAACAACAGTGTTCCCTGTCTTCCATGACTAACATACCTACCAACCTATGTCTGTATCTATATATTTATATAACTATAAGTCTAGCTATGAGGTTGCTGATCAAATTTAACAAAAAAAAGAAAAAAAAAAACTATATGCTATAGCTTGTGCCTATCTTATCTTCTTGACAATCATTTAGAAGTGTGTGAATAATATATATTGAGAGAAAAATGATGCAGAAACATGAGAAAATATATAAGAGTTGGGGAGTGAGATTCCGTTCAGACCCAGAAAACACTTGCCCACAGAACTATGGTGGTGGGGGTGCTATCTGTCCTATTTATATCAAGATGGAAAATGACCATTGACCACTGTTACGAGGGAAAACAAAATCATAAGAATATAATTCCTGAAAGTTTTTAAGTAAAAAAAAAATTACACCTATTAAAACTCTTAATGAAATAATGCATGAATTATATTTTAAAAGTATAAAATAGTATTTTATTTTTCACTATCTGTTTTAATGGTGAAGTTTTGGAAGAGGAAAAATGTTGTTAATATTTAATGTTAGGGCTAAGTGAGAATGAGTGTTGGATGTGTCGTGTAACAGTGGCGCCACGCTGAGAGGCAGATCCCTTGAAGATAAATTCGAAGGTGGCCGACACGCCCTCTCTCTCTCTCACCATCTCTGTCTTTGAATCTCAAAACCCAAACATCAACAAAATATACACTTTTCAAAATTAAACCTAATTAACACCCAACACACGTTCCTTAATTGTGTGCCAAACCTTCTCACTCGCTCATTAATAACTTCAAAATCTCATTCAAACATTTTAATAACATCATATTTATTTTTTTTATTTACCATTAATAGCTCTAAAAAGGTCAAAGTATCCTACTTTTATATATATATATATATATATATATATATATATATATATATATATATATATATATATATATAATACATTACTAAAATATTTATATTTTTTGTTAATTTTATTTTAAAAAATTTTTCGTAGAAAATATTTATATTGTTGTGAAAAAGAAAATTAGAAGAAATTGTTATATTTTTTTTGCAAAATATTTTGTATAAATATTTTTCATAACAAATTTTGTAAAAAATATTTATAAAATTTAAAATTTTATAAAAAATAATTATCTATAAAAAAATTATCTGTCAATAAAATTTTTTTTAAAAATAGCATAATTTTTTTTATACTTCTCTTTTTAAATTTGTAAGAAAAAATTTATGTAGTATGACGATTTCTATAAAGATTAAATCATTTATTAAAGAAGCAAGTTTGGTGGTGTGAAATATGGGATTTAGGGCAAGAAAGTTAATGGGGTGATTTTATTTTATTTTTTGATAATTATGATAATGGGTGTGTTGTGCGATTGGTAATGGGTGGGGAGAGAATGGACAGGTGGAGGAAATCGAATGGGTGTGAAAAGTCGGTGGTGAATGGAGGGATGGATGAGAATAGAAAATGAGTTTCCGTCCACGCAAAAATAACAGACTCCACGTGTACCTTCAACGTCTCATTTTGTAGTGCTTTGTTTCCCACACAACCCACAACAATAAGCCGCGTTTCTCTTTACTTCACACAATAAATTCTTTTCATGTTTTTAATGTTCAAAATTATCACTCATCTCATTTTTGTTTTTTAAATTACAATTCTAGTATTCAATGTATTGTTTATTTTGGTATGGATAATCCTTTTTTTCCCACAAATTTAGCTTCAAAATGTATATTAAACTACTTTTCATTTTTATTAGGGTTGAATATGTTTTTTTTTCCTTAACTTTCAATGAATTTCATAATTAGTCTATTTCGAATTTTTGAACTAATTTAGTCTTTTATCTTTGGAAATACGTAAATTTAGTCATTTTAATCAAATTTTGTTAAGTTTATTTGATGTTTTGTACGCATCTTCGGACTGTATTTAAGTTGTTTATACTGCTCGACACATTTTTTCTTTAATGTTAAGTCAAATACTATTATAAAACGTGCTTGAAATGTCAAATAAACTTAACAAAATTTAATTAAAAGATTAAATTTACGTATTTTAAAAAAATAAAATATTAAATTAGTTTAAAATTTTGAAATTAACTAATTTCAAAATTTATTAAAAATTAAGAGCCAAAAATATATTAAATCCTTCGTTATCACGATTTCGAATATGTCATAAATAAATCTTTTGGATAGTTACGTAGAAGAGTGTTGATATCAACTTTATTCTAATACTTTTTTTCTATTATTTGGTATAATGCATTGTATTGTAGGATTTACAAAGTTTTGTAATATCTGTAAATTTTAACCAATAAAAGTATGTTTTAATAAGTATTTATTTTGATACCATCTTCTTTGTAATGAATTTAATGTTCATTAATTTTATTACGAACAATTTGAAACAAATTTATTAAACCAGATTATTCTTTTAATAAATATTTTACTTTAGATAATAATAGAGAATAACTAATTTGAAAATAAAAAATTATGAATATTATAATTTAATGAAAAGTTACATGACTGTAGAATTGCTGTTATTTTCAGATGAAAGAAATAAAAATATTCTAGAGTTTGGGAGATACGATAATGATATTAAAGACTCAGTACCCAATAGCTTCTTCATACAGGACATTTTATTTCTTTTTGTCTTCAATATTGATAAAATAATTCACTTAACATATTATGTCATTTCAATTTGCAAATATATTATAAGAGATTTTTTCTTTTACTATCTTTAGGATATGATAAGTTATATAGTGTGTAAATACAAGAGATTGAAGGGGATTGGTCTTCAATTTTATTTTAAAATACTCACAAAAATATTAAAGTGGGTAGTTTTACATTTTTATTTTGCATTAAAAAAGTATAGATTTAAACTTTCCATTGGATCTCGTTTTTGTTTGTAAATTTTAATTTGGTCATTAGATTTTGACTTGTCTAAATTAGGTCCATGTATTTAAAAGCGTGTCATAATTATGCCATTCTGTTAATAATGTGTTAACAATGTTAAATATATGTTATAGTATGTATCAATTCGTGATTTTTTTATTTTAATTTTTTTATATATTTTTAAATAATTTGTTAAGTTTTAAAACAGTATTGTGTCACGTAATAGTATCAGTGTGACGTGATAATGATAATGTCACATATCATTGTCAGTGTCACATAATTGATTTAGTCTCAAATCGGTCCATATATGTAATATAATATTTAAATATAATAATATATTATATGATATATGTACATAATTAGATGAACCTATTAGACTAAACTGGTGTTTTAAGGTCAAAAGTATGATCTTTGTGTCTGGAAGGATACACTTTTGTAAAAGTTTAAATTTAACCTTTTATGCTAAACAAGTTAGAAAATTAGTCTTTCACAGATCAATATTTTTTTTCCATCATTACACGGATTAGGAAAAAAAAAATTAAGATCAAAAGTGTTTTAGCACTCACCATGTGCAACTGTTGGGGTAAGCTTAGGAAGTTTTTAAGAAACTTCATAAATTTTTTAAATTTTAAATAAAGTCTACTTTAAATGTTATATATTTTTATTGAAATTATAATTAGAACTTTTATTTATTTTTTATCTATTTATTCAAAAGAGAATACACCAATATTCCCATCTTCATCGATTATATTAACATTTGTTTACCTTTGTAATTATTATAATATACTCACATCTAATTTTTACTATATAATGACAATAATAAAATTAAACTTACAATTTCATGTAAATCAACTAAAAATTTCATGCTACGCCTACTTAATAATATATATTTTTCTTTGGTGACAAGTGTATATGAAATATTTAATAATTAAATAAAACCGCAAACACGTGTAAAGATGAGATAAAGTATTTTTGTCAACTAGATGACCAAATATATAAAATGCTAATAAAAAAATATTTTTTATATTGGTTAAAATTCTCGATCCTACAGTTGAATGAAACTTTTTTTTAATTATTTTTTAAATATCAACCACTTTATTCCTATACATAATAGAGCATTTTAAATATAAAGATCAAAAAGTAAAGTTTGTGTAATATAAACCGATATTTTAAGTTTATAAGTTTTATTATTACATATATGGTAAGAGGTAGGGGTTGCTTAATTTAGAATAATCACTTTTATTAATGGATAGCAACACAAATATTTGCAAGTTTGGCAATAGAATATATCTAAACATAAAAAATGTTGATACCTTATAAATCAAGAATTTTGCATTAGAAAACAAAGAAAAATAAAAGGTAGACCATGGCCCCTTGGAGCTAGGTCTAGGTTATCTAATATAAATATAGCCAAAACTTTCTTTATCTTAATTATTTGAAATGAAATATTAAATTTAAAATAAGAAATAAAAATATTTAAAAATTAAACTATTGAACGAATTAGATCTCATGATAATAATTAATAATTAATCCAAAATATTATCATATAAACAAAAATCAGATACTACAAAAAAATATGAGAGGTGATGGGGCAACCACTCACCAAACAAAATCACCAATATCTCATGAAGCGATTGTACCCTCCATGCATCAGTGTTCACATCAATTAAATTTATAATAAAGGTAAAATATGTTTTGGTCCGATCAATTTTGGAATTAGTTTATTTTAAAATTTTGAATTAATTTAATTTTTTAATTTTTAAAATATGTGAATTTAATTTTTATTATCAAATTTTATTAAGTTTATTTGATATTTTAAGCACGTTTCATAATAGTATTTGATTTAATATTTAAGTAAAAATGTGTGAAACCATATGAACAAGTAAAATACAATCATGAGATACGTACGAAACATCAAATAAATCTAATAAAATTTAATTAAAAACACTAAATCAACATATTTCGAAAGATAAAAAACTAAATTGGTCCAAAATTTTGAAACAGACTAATTTCAAAATTTACTAAAAATTAAGAGATAAAAACATATTTAACTTTTATAAAAAATAATATTGATATTAATATTATTAATGTCAATATTAATAATAATTGAGATTAATAAGATAAGGTGAATAATAATAAGACCAAAAGAGGATCATGAGTCAAATTGCACGGATAATGGGTCTTCATCAGCATGACTTGATGATGATAAGGATTCAGCAAGTCTCACACCATTTTCTCTTTTTTTCAATCATCACACAATAAGTGAACCTTTTTTGTCTTTAAAATAATAACATTGATTTTAAAAGAAAGGGTTTGCAAAAATATTTTTATTCCTTGTGAGAACTCCCAAACTTATATTTTTTTAGTTTTTTTTTTGCTCAAATTATTGTCAACTGAGCATAACTAGAGTTATTTTTTATATATGGGTTGCATTTAACTTGCATATTGAACCATTAAGTGTAAAAAACTGTTTTTTTTTTCTCTCAAGAACTTGAATATGAATACGTTTTAACAAATAACTTTAAAGAATCAGGAAAATTAAATTGTAGCTCACAAAATTTCTATACAATTGAAAACATAGATTAGCTATAGTATAAACGAATGGATTATTATTATTATTATTATTAGTTGTTATTATTATTATTATTATTAAACACAACAAATTAAGTTCAAACAGTTGTATGTAGTACAATAATAAGTTTGATTAAATGATTTCCTTATGTAACTATTGCTACGAATATTGAATTAAATAATTGAAATGAATGATTTGTAACTAAAAGACAAGATTTTAAAGAAGCAAAATTGAAATAGAAAAGATAAAAAGATGTGTCTTTTTCAAAATAGTTACTTACTTCAGTTGGAAGCTTGTTTACCATTTAATCTTAATTAAACATTAAGGATGAAAATGTCTAAAAATATCTTATATATTAAAAGTTAAAATGAGTCTATATTATAAGAGATTATATGTTGCCAAGATATTTAACACATAATGAAAGTTGAAATGAGTCTAACTCATAATTAAAGTGAATAAATTGTTATAATTTATTAAAGAAAATGTTGAAAGTAAGGAAAAGAAAAATGAGGTGGTGGGGTCCACCGGAGTTTTGAAGAGACACGGAGGAGTTTGAGTCGGCAATGGAATTGGGAAATAATGTTGACATAACATCATCATGGCTTTGAAAATACAATCTACCTATAAATCTATAATTATTATTCTAACTATAATAACAATGATACTGTTTTTGGAGTACCACTCTTTAACAAAGATTAAGACATATTCAATAAAAACAAAACCCTCCCTTCCTTCATCCTTCATTCATCAATTGCCAAATAATCAAGTCATTCAATTCTATACAAGAGAAAAATTAACTTTGGGACAATATTATAATTATTGTTTTTATTGTCTTATATATATTTCGTTTCATTAAGTGTAGGATTATTTTAATAAATCTTAAATATGTTTTTTTTATTAAACTTTCATTAAAAATTATAATTATTTTTTCTCAAAATTTTTATCCAATTTAGTCTATTGACGATGTGTGAATTTAATTATTTAATCAAAATTTGTTAAATTTATTTGACGTTTCAAATACGATACGTTTTGGGAGGGATAATATTTGAGTTGTTTATACAATTTGATATATCTCTATTTCAATGCTAGCTGAGAAATAAACTTGAAACGTTAAATAAATTTAATAAAATTCTATTAAAAATACCAAATCTATAATTAGAAAGACTAAATTCTAAATTGATACATTTATAAAGTTAAAAGACCGAATTTGATAAAAATTTTAACAAAAATTAAGAGACAAACATATATTTAATATTTTAATAATTAGTTAGTTTTTACAACATTGTTAATAAAACATATTTTGATTTTACAAAATTCATTTTATCTGTGTAGGAATATTTTGATGTCACATAATATTACCAAGAATAATTTGAAAGTTTAGAGGAGTTGAGAAGAGAAGAAAACAACTTTTGACGCAGCAATGGAAGTCCATAGTTGAAATGAAACCGGAAAGTGCATAGTATACTGCGCGACAAGACAAATGTGTGACGCAATCAAAGTTCAGAAATCTAGTAACTTCCTACGTTTTGTTGGACGAAACGCTTGTTATTAGATAAAAAAAAAAAATTATAATTATTAGTCTTGACGAATTATTAGTTAATGGTGATTTAACTTTTTTAACTCATGTCATGGGATAATTAATCTCAACTTACAACAATTTCAGATTGATTGCCCCTTATTTATATTTTCTATCACTCGTAAAGTGTTCTTTTGTTTAGTCAACGAATGTAAAAATTTTTAATAGAAAGAATAAGTTATATATCAAATTTGTAAAGAGAAACAAATAAAATATTAAAATAATATGACGAATATAAATAAATTAAAATTTGAAAAGTTTAACAAAATAGAAAACATTCATTCATTATCAAAATTATATAATACAAAAATATGATCATAACATAGTATAACAAAAATAAAATAAACATTAAGTATATATATCATTCGTATGTGTAATATAATTAAAACCAAGAAAATTAATAATTGTAAATCGATGTTCTACGATTGAACCTCTATAAAAGCAGTTAATGCAATAGTTAAGGTGAGATAAAAGTCCATCGTAAAAGTTTCACTTTATATTCATATTTTTTGTTTTTTTTATGGATTTTTAATTAGGATCGACTTAATCATAATCCATTTTTCTTAATTTTTATTATTGAATTTTTATGTTAATTAGATAATTAGCTATCTTGATCATTAGATCTTTAGTAGTTGGACCAATTGATATGATCAACCGACCATACAATACAATGGTGTATCTTTACGATCCTTTCATTTCATCCAATTTAAATTTTGAGTAATTATATGAGTACTATAATTAAAACCAAGAAAAATAAGAATAGGAAGGAAACTTAATTAGACAGAATTCAAATTTTTATTCCATGACTGATCAATATAAACATCAACAGAACTCTTTATGTATTCTATTTATATCCCTTTAAAATATTATTGGAGATGAAAAGATGAACAGTTAATTTAAGTAAATAAATACAATTTTAAAAAAATATTATTTTAATATCTATTGTAAATACAAGTGTTTAATAATCTTCTTTTATTATAATTAGCGTAAACACAAGCGCTATCGCACATGTGTCTATGTATTTTTTAAATATACGTGATATTATATTAGTAGGTGATAATATTGTAATGTTATTAAGTTAATATATAAACTAAAATTATATTTATTAAAAAAAAAGTAAAATATATCAGAACATATTAAAGAATAATATAAATAAAAAAGAAGAGAAAAAACATAACCAATTTTATAAAAAGTTTGTAAAAGTAACATCAATTTTTAAAAATTTAATAAATTATTATATTTAAAAAGTAAAATTAATATTTTAAAATGTGAAACAAAAAAGAGAATTATTTTTATATATTGTTATAGAGTATAAAATATTATTTTGTACTTTTGTACGAAGAGTGTACACAGAATATATAACAAAATATAAAAAATGATTTTTAACATATAAATTTTCGAAAAATAGCTTAAATATATATATATTTAACTTATAAATTTAAGTTAAAAAACCAAAATTTTGATATATTTTTATATTTAAATTTCAATAAATAAATATTTTAAAATTAAATATTATTATTTTTTGTGTATCAATTGATATTTAAGTTAAATAACTCTATCTTTATCTCGAAATATATTTTAACACTTAAAAAAATTTAATTAAAAGAATTATATTTGTTTATTAAATTTAAAAAATAATTAACCTAAAAATAAAAAAAATAAAAGAAACAAATGACGGTAATATAATTAAAAATAAAAACAGGAAAAAAAAAAAGTTCTTCACTTTCATTTTTCCAGCCACTGAATTATCTCTACAATCACATTTTTCATTTCCTCACTAAATTATCCATTTCATTCTTAGCATCTCCACAGCACCAACACAATCTAAACCCTTTATTCCCAATTTTCCGCCGTTCCCCGCGCGAACACAATCAACCCACCGATGAATAGAAGCTTCTCTCTCCGGTAAGGTAAGACCTTCTGAATTTCATCCTTTTCTAATCACTGTTTTTCATTCACTCCTTTTCTTTACCAGTTATTCCTACTGAAATTGTAGTATCAATGCTAGTTCAAAATTTGGAATACAATAATAACTAGTCATTGGAATTGTATCAAATTTCCCATGGGCTGTTTAAGAGTTTTGAACTCTTTACCAGCTTAGTTATTCACTTTTGCAACTGGGACATAGAAACATTGTTTAAGCTGCAACTTTATGATGAAAGTTAGAATTTAGGAAGAAGAAAATGTGTCTTGAAGACCACAGTAAGAAACAATTAGTAAAACAAAATGAGTTCTATCTAGAGACCAATTGCTGCTAAGGCCAAATGAAGGTTTGTGTTAATTTTCTCTGAACAAACTGGTTATTCAACTTGGATTTTATGAGTTCCAGGTTGATTGTTGTTTCTCCTTTTTGTTGTTGGTTAACAAACAGCGATGGCGAGACTCGCTCACCCTCTCAGTATCTTCACACAACCCCATTACTGGCGCCCACTTCTGTGTTGCCACTACTTCAAACGTACCCTAACTGCTGGTACTAACTTCTCCTCCCTCACTACATTAGCTCGAACGGACAAATCACAAGAGGGAGGAACAACCACGGTTAAGCTTTCAATCAAAGCGAGAAGAAAGGCTTTCTATGAATCTCCTGAAGGGGTCTTATTGCGTAAGTTAAACCAGTGCTCAAACGAGGGAGATGTTGTTCAAGCCCTTTGCCACTATGATGAGGCTAGAAAATTGGGGGTTGTACTCAACCTTGATCACTATAACAATTTGCTATACTTATGTTCTATTGAAAATGCTGATGTTGCCCAAATGGGCCTCAAAAGGGGGTTTGAGATATTCCAGCAGATGTTGAATGATCGAGTTCAGCCCAATGAAGCCACCTTTACCAATGCTGCTAGGCTTGCTGCTGCCAAGGAAGATCCCGATATGGCTTTCGAATTACTAAAGCAGATGAAGAATGTTGCTATTGCTCCCAGGCTAAGATCGTATGAACCAGCTTTGTTTGGATTTTGCAAGAGGGGTGATGCTGAGAAAGCTTATCTAGTTGATGCTGACATGATTGAGTCTGGTATTGTGGCTGAAGAGCCTGAGCTTTCTGCTCTTTTGGAAGTCAGTGTCAAAACAAAGAAGGAAGACAGGGTATATGAGATTTTGCACCGTTTGCGTGCTACTGTGAGACAAGTATCTGAATCAACTTCACTGATAGTTCAGGACTGGTTCAACTCAGAATATGCTGCAAAAATTGGAAAGGAGAAGTGGGATGTGAATAAAGTGAGGGAAGGGATTCTTCAGGGAGGTGGAGGATGGCATGGTCAAGGGTGGCTTGGGAGTGGGCGATGGAAGATGGTGGAGACTCAGGTGAACGAGGATGGTGTGTGTGTCTCGTGTGGCGAGAAGCTTGTGAGCATTGATATTGATCCAAAAGAGACCGAAACCTTTGCTGCCTCATTATCTAAATTAGCTTGCCAAAAAGAAGCCAAGGAAAACTTTGTTCATTTTCAGGTAGAACAAGATTTACTGTTTTGCTTAAAATTTGTTTGGGTACTTAAAAGCTGAATTTGGCGAAGGACCATCCTTTTTTTCCTGTAGGCTACCTTTGACAGTTTGTATATTGTAGTGTCTTTATTTTCAATTCTGTCTTCAATATAAAAAATTAGCAATGAAATAGTGATTGATATAGATGTTTGACTTCTGCAGAAGTGGCTTGAGCGGCATGGCCCATTTGATGCTGTTGTAGATGGTGCAAATGTAGGCCTTTCCAATGGGCATAATTTCAGCTTTTCGAGGGTGAGCATGACATTATTTAATTTATTTAGCCCATTGCAAAAGTAACTACTTAGTAATGGTTATTTGCCCTTGGTTGTAGCTTAATACTGTTGTTAAACAATTACGTCAAATAAGCCCTTCCAAGAGGTTGCCCCTTATAATTTTGCATGCAAGCCGGGTATATGGTGGTCCTGCTCAAAATCCAAAAAACAGGAGACTTATAGAAAATTGGAAAAAAAATGGTGCTCTTTATGCTACACCTCAAGGTTCAAATGATGACTGGTAATGTAGTGCTTCAATAATATTAAAGTTAGATGGAGTTGCCTAATTAATTTCCTTTCATTTTTTTCCTATTTTACATTTCCAAAGAATCTGATGGTGTTGATTGATCCATGTACCTGACTCCATCTAGTTGGATTGGAGTTGCATGTTGTTAATTTGTTGTATCACACATTTACAACATTGACATGAATAGAAGTTCAAAAGTGTACATAATGTCTCTATGGTCTTACAATTCAGTTGTAATAAAATGGTGTTGTTTTATTTGACACAGGTACTGGTTATATGCTGCTGTTAGTTGTAAATGCTTACTGTTAACAAATGATGAGATGAGGGACCACTTGTTTCAGCTACTTGGTTCTAGTTTTTTCCCGAGATGGAAGGAAAAGCATCAGGTATTCTAAACTATCCAAGTTCCTTATACCATTATATGGTATAGCTCTGCGACATTCCAGACGCATTCTTTATAACACTATTTTGAATTATGCCTGACTTTTGTATCCATGACTATTGACTACCCAAGGCCAGCAGCAAATATCATAAAAGCACCCGCTTGGGAAAAAAGAATTTATTAAATGATCCATTCCTTGCTGTTATCACTTAATTGCCAGATGTCTATATATCTTTGCATATCAATATTTGCTTAACTGTAATTCATGGCAATCTAAATGGAACTAGGAGGCTTTGTCTAGAACAAACTGATGATTCCTGCTACTAGATCTTGAAAAGAACTTGCATATATAGGATAATTCGTTGTGCTTCTAATCCAAAAAACTGCATTTTTTATGTATGATATAGTTTTGATTGAGAAACCGAGAAAAGAAGATAGCTCTAAACTTGACTTTTGGATTCAAAGTTTGGAACCCGTGGGTTTTCTTTTGAGTAGGAGTAAACCAAAGTATATGTATTGTAATTTGATCAAGATATGAGAAGAAAATTATTTGGAACATTGAAGTAAAATTGGAAAAAAGATACCATACTGTAGGTTTTGAAGTTTAAATTTTGGAATCAATATTACAAAATGGTGGTCAAATCAATGAAATGTCACACAAAAGATGTAACCTAGATGGTTAAAATGAAGAAAAACAGCAAGGGTTAATTGTGACGGAAATACCTACCAAACTCAAAGGAAAGAGTTATTGTACTACTACATGTCTAGGTGTTGGGTATCCTTCATTGAGTAGTGGTATGGATAAAATAGATATGTGGATGTGAATCTCATTTTATAATCCGGTTTTATGAGGTTGAGTTAGATTTAAATTTACATTTTAATATGGTATCATAGTCTTTCTTAGTGATTTTTGTTGGGTCTACCATGCCATTCACAAACATCTAGTTCTACACTAGAGATGTCCAATCCTCAGAATGAGAAGATTTTGGAGATCTCATATCAGCTAGAATATGGTTATGATAAATCCTATAAGTGGGATGCAATAATTTCGTACCAGCTATACCATGGTAGTGAATGTTGGATTTTAAAGAGACAACAAAAGGAAATTGTGGCAAATATACCAGAAAGGATAAGACACGACATGATTTTCTATGATATATTGCTGTACTGCTTGATGATGGATTTAAAAAGTTTTAAATTTTGCGAACAATTGTCGTGTATGATTTTGTGAGGGTAGTGCTCATATTATAGATTGTGATAGGAATGGATGCTTAAGTTCCATATCGAATAGTATGAGATTCTTCTCCCTTAGTAACTAGTTTTCGAGGGTGGATTCCCAAAGTGTTAGTTCTTATCAGTTGATATAATAGCTAATTGTCAATGCCTCAAAAAGGGCTACTGATAATGGGTTTTGACAATGAGGAGGTGAAGTGAAGTGTTGCTAATAAGTGCTATAGAGTAAAAACCGCCATTCTTAGGGACGGTGCTGTTGTGATAGGGACTTTGGGTACTAATTGAGTGTTTTAGTCAGGTAGAGTATTATAAGATGCTTAGTAGAATATTTAAGTGTTTGGTCATCCTCCCTTAGTAGCTAACTTTGAGGGAGTTCCCTAAGTGCATGGGGTGATTATTAGGTTGACATTTTTTGCTACATTTTATATTATGACTAGTATATTATATTAAGGAATATAACACATTTTTGTGTTTGGTGACACCAATTAAGGAAAAAAGAAGTGCTAAGAACATTCTTTCTAACGAACTCTCTTCTACTGGTTGGAATATATTAGAAGGTATACGATGAGAATCCTGTACAATTTTGTGATTTTCCAATAAATTATACTAATAAAGAGAGTGTATGAAAGAGTGTGTAAGAATGAATATTCCTAGTATGTTTCATGAAAATTGGTTACAATGGTTTGGACATGAGTAAAGAAAGTATTAGGAAGCATCTGTGAGGATAATAGATTGCATTGTATTTAGCCTTGCGAAAAGGGAGAGAGGTTGATCATGAAGGACATTGGAGGAACTTTGAAGAGGGATCTCGTGATAAATAATGTTGTTGAGAATTTGGCCTTAGTAGCATCACGAGATCCATGTAGTTGATCTCACCCAATGGGATAGGATTTTCGTTGTCTTAAGTTTGCTAGAGTTTATGTTTCTGTGTTAGAATCAGTTCTCAAGAATTTTAGCCTTTCTGGATGCTGAATTACTAATGTGCATTTGTCTGTTGATCATGACTTTTAGTCAAGTTTTTTACTCCAACAGTGAAAGGATTGACGATGTGTTTTTTGGTTTACAGGTTCGAGCATTAACCTCAACTTCTGGAGGCTCCCTAATAATGCCTCCATGTTATTCTATAGTTATTCAGGTGAGATGACATCCTCACTACTTTTTCACTGGCTATATAATTGTTCTTGCTCTGCATCAAGGTATACTTCATACCTGTGTATTGAATGAATTGAGCTTGTTTTGTCCAATTCTGAGTGTCCGAGGGTTGTCTACTTCCACTTGTATGTATTTTTTGTAACCCTTTTATTGAAAGGGGAAAAAAATGATTGACAGAGAAAACTGAGCTTTCCAATTTTCTTATTCATGCTAAATATAATATAACTGCAGGAATCAGCCAATGGTAGCTGGCACGTGCCAACTGTAACTAGTGATGATCCTGAGATCCCAAGGAAATGGTTGTGTGCCACAAGATCCAAAAACAATTCATTGCATAGATATGGACATCCTCCTCCAAGTCTGACTGATTGCACATGAGGGAGGCATATCTTCATCTTCTTGGTTTGTTTTCAGTATTCATTCCAGTTTTTTCTCATCTTGAGTTGTTGTTCCTAGCAGCTGTGATGAACTTAATGCATAGGATGTAGAGCTGCTACCATTTTCCCTTCTTTATTCTGTAATTTATATATATATTTTTGGCTCAATTGTTTTTCCTTTAGTTCCAGGCTGCCCAAAAAGGAAGAAAGCTTCTCCATCCTTTTAAAATATTTTTAAAATTTCCTTAATAGCTGATAGCCACCAGTATTCACAATTATTGTCGGTGAAGCTGATTTGTCCCATGTATTTTTTTTCAAGATCCTTAGGTCAAGTAGCATTTAGTTACTTTAGGAACCGATTCAGTCTAATACATCCGGAACAAAGGATAACTTCTGCTGTGGTAGCATATTTTTGCCTGAAAAAACATACTGGTATATTTGGTGTTAGTAATCACTATTTGGGTCATTGGGTTCAAGAAAAGAATGTATGACGAGATTTATACTAATCCTTGCTTTTTATGCATGACGAAACATTGAGAAAATATTGTTTCATACAATTTTGGGACAGTTGTTGTCCCTTTGAACTTTCATGAAATATTTTTTACATTTGATATTCATTTACCCTTTGGCTTGTTAAGTACTTTTGATGTGTGGATATTAAGATAATGAAATTTAATCACTAATTATTGAGTTAAGTTTTGATTCAAAATTTTAATTTGTATCAAATCATAACATTCGGAGACAATAAAAATATTACTGTAATTGTAGAAACTATTAAATTATTAATGATTGTATAAGTGATATACAGTGTTTTTGTGTAAAACTGTGAATTAGAAATAAATAGTGAAAACTGTAATAAATATGAAATGAAATTATATTCAGATCCCTTATAGTTTTGGAATAGAGATTTACTTTTCTTATTCTTAATAAATGATATCATATTTTTTATATTTTTTTCTTAGATGTTTACTTTGTTTATGTTTCTAATAAGTGATATTTGTTTTTTAATGATTTTAATGAAGTGACATTTACATGTCTTATTTTATTTATTGAAAATAAAATGTTGTAATTTTATTTATAAAAAACATTCCTTAGTTTTATATTTTATTTTTTTTATTTAAATTTTAGTTAATATAATTTTAAATAAATAATGCAAATAAATTTTTTTTACTAAAAATACAAAACGTCTTTCATTTATTTAAAATATAAAAGAGACCAATGTTTATTCTAAAGTTAGAATGAAGGAGTGTGAATAATATCATCTTATTAAATATATAAGGAATATTAACATTAGAAAAGATACTTATGTCATTTAACATAACTTTTAAAAATAGATAAGTGTAATTTATCCCAATAAATAAAACAACATACTCGTAAGTCTTGTAAAACAAAATTATTATCTACACCAAAAAATCCTGTCAATATTTTGTTTTTAGAAAAAATGAAAATAAATCAATTGAATAACTTAATAAAGTCTTAGTATTGAATAAGTAACAAGTAATTTTTGGGAATAATTAAATTGGGTATGTTTTAAAGGGATTCTTCAAGTTCTTATCAAATTACAGTTTATGTTTATATTTTTCATTAGAATTCATAAAAAGAGTAAAAAGGAAAAGAAAAAAACATTTGTTGAATATAATTTGTAGCCATGATGCAAAGTTGTATGATTCATTAGTGTAAGATTCAAAGCCGTTTTAAGATTTGCCTTTTCATATAAATAGCTTAGGTAGCAGTCCATTTGTATGAAATTGTAAATTGTAAGATTATGAAAGTATATATATATATATATATATATATATATATATATATATATATATATATACGTTGGAATTTAAAGTTCAAATAATTCTTTTTTTTATCTTGCATCTTGGAACTATGACCTGTCAAATAAATTTAAGTGACAGATTTCATTAAAGTAGCTGCTAAAACTATGGACGAAGGAGATTCATCTCTCTCTACGAAAAAATCATTCAATTTCTGTGCATGCAAGGATATAACCTTTTCTTGAATTGGTTGTTCATATTTTATGATGATAAAAGGACAATGAGAAAAGTGTTTGCTTCGATAGAAAAGTATGTGCTTTGTCATGTAAAAATTTCAGCAGGATCAAAACGTTTTATGCTGTACTTCAAACAACAACTTCAGTTAATTGTTTTTCTTCTATTATCTATCTTCAATATGAAAATTTAGTTGATCTATGTTTCATTTTTGCAGAACCTGCATATTAACAAAGCTATATTCACCAAGCCTAGATCATTGAACTTACAGTACTCATCAACAGCTATGGAAAAAAACACACTTTTCTCAGACTTACATTAGCTTTAGCAGGAATGTAAAGAAACTTATATCAGAAGCACCTGTTAGAAAAACAGACTTTATTCTTCCATGGGAGCAATCAATTGATGCAACCCTCTATAATCCAATAGAGATCAAAAGGATGCTACATATAACATAACATACATACATACATTAACACATCATATCTTCAATTCAACCTCTATTGTGTATAACGAAACAGTCTTGGCCAAGCTTTCAAATTCCAGATCCTGTCACAGTTTTGTACCATTTTCTTGATATTGCAAGAAATGATAAACAAAAACAGCAGCATTCCCACAGTTCCTCACATTGCAAGAAATTACAAACAAATGAGATAGACGCAGTGACAATTGCAGCCTCAAAAACCAAAAAATCCTTGACATTGCAGCCGAAATTGCGGTGGCAAATTGTTTCTCAAAACCTTGGTCTTAAGCTCCATCCAAAAAAGAATCAAAAAATATACAACCCATCTTCCTCTTCTTCTTCTTCTTCATCATCATCATCATCATCATAATAATAATAGTTCCCCACATCTTCATCCTCGTCCTCACTATGCAGCAACCTAAACTCTTGCCCCAATTCCTCATCCTCATTCAAACCACCCCAATCACCACGATCATGGTCATCATCATCATCATTCTGAAAACCATGTTCTCTTCTCTTCTTCCTCTTGGGCACTAACTCCACTTCACCATTCTCAACCGCATTCCATGGCACCCACAAATCCGCATGCCTCCCCAAAGCCCTATCCCAATCCCCCACCACCACGGTTCCCAAATCCGCTTCCCTCGCCCTCCTCAACATCTCCGAAAAATCCGAATCATCCGAAACCAAAAACAGCCAATCAATCCCTCTACTCATCGAATGCACCATCTGCCTCTTCAACGCCCAATCCGCCGCCTGCGGCTTATCCTGCACCGTCTTAACAAACACCCCCGCCCGCCGCAGCTCCGCCGCCAGCCCGTACCCCACCTTCGGAACCAGCAGCGTCCTCGCTGCCTCATTATACTTATGATTCCCGCGCAAAAATCGTTCCTTGAAACGGTCCCGTTTCTTCTTCCCCTTCAGCGACTTCAAGCGGTTCAGCTTCTTCTCTCGCTCGCGCTGGTGCAGCTGCTTGAAGTGCTTCTTCAGGTCCATGTGGGTCTTGCACTTGCGCCCACACACCCCGCACGTGTAGGGCTCCGAGGGTGTGACCACACCCTTCCGTTCGAGGATGTCGAGGTTCCTGCGTTCCCGGCGCTCTTCTAGGACCCACTGGGGAAGGTGGACGAAGGCGTGGCGGTTGGCGTAGGCGGAGAAGTCAGTCACCTCGCCGAAGCGGGAGGCGAGGGTTTTTAGCGAAACGGCGGCGTCGTATGGAGGCCCGCGTGGGGGCTTGTTGTCGAGGTCCCAGAGAACAACGACCTTGTCGCTTTTGGGGGCGTAGATTCCTTGGGAGTTCTTCACCATGTCGATTTCGATGCAGCAGCATTGGATGCGTGGGTAACGTTGAGATAAGAACTTGTTGGAAGCAACGTGCCTGCGTTGTGTTTGTGAAAATGCGGAGTGGAAAGTGAAGTGGATTGGGTTTGCATTGTGGAGAAAAAGCGAATTGTTCATCGTCGATGCTCTGTGGATAAGAGTCACTCTGTGTTCAGTTTAGATTGCAGAAAAAAAAGGAAACTCTTTTGCTTCTTTCACTTCATCTTCACTCACTCTTCTTTCAGAACACCAAATTTTTGTTTGGTTCTTTGTGGGCTACTTAATTATTTTTTAAGGGCTTTGCTTAATGCACTCCATCATTACTAAATACACTACGTACCAATAACAAAAATATCAAAATATCCTCCCATTGCCCTGCAACATTGCCGCTGCATAGGAAGTATAGTAAGGGAAAATACCGAGAGAAAAGGACGTTGCGAAAAAAAAATTCATTTCAAAAACACTTTTTAAAATATATTCTGAAAAATTTATTTCAAAAAATTAGTTCTGAAAAGTATTATATATAAAATTTGTTTCAAAAATATTATTCTAAAAATCTAGTTATAACTATTAGGATTAATTATATTTTGGTGCAAAATTGGAATTAGATATCTGTTCAAATCATTGATATATTTTATTTTTCAAAATTTAAAATTGAATAAATTAATGTAGTTTTTTTAATTTAATTACGTTAATATTTGATATGTTAAACATGTCTTTCAACTGGATTAAGTTAGAACGTGTCAAATACCGTAAACAATTCAAAAAATAACTTAATTTGATAAAAAAGAACTATAAATCTTTCTTTTTTAAAGTTTGAAGATCATAAGATATTAAAGTTTCAGACGAAAATAAATTCTAATTTTTCATCAAAATTCGAAGACTAAAACCATATTTATTCCTATATTAACCATTAAAATCCTATTATAAATCCATTTTTTTATTATATGAAAGAAAAGGTGGGTCTATGTTTTGAATTTATTTATACGAGTGAGACAAGCAGGATTAAACATACTAAGTTTGGTCATGGAAGCATATTGTAATATTTTATTGAAGAGTCAATTATGAATATAAGTTATTATTGAAGTTATTTATTTAGCAATATTATAAAAGTTTGTGATAAGTTGAGTGTTTAGAATAATGTAAGATGTTGTTGTTAGTTTATTATTATAGTTGAAAGCGAGGAGACATTATCTTACACTGCAATTTACAATTATGAAGTTCATATCACATGCTAATTCAACAACTCATAAGAAAAAAAAAGTAGCTATCTTTAACTTATCATTGAATTAAAAGCGTGAAACAAATTCTCATTGGCCAACCCATTACCATCTTACCAAATATATTAACACTATAAAACCATCAATTAGTTATAATTTAAACAATGATGTTCACTTTTCTCTGCTGCATCCATTTCAAAAACCAACTCAATTATGTTTAATCATCGGATTAATTGGTCAGAGGATCATTATTAATTATTCCTTTCACAGCTGCTTTATGGCATATCTTTTGAATGAACTACACTCAAAAATATTAAACTACCTAACACTAATTTTACTTTTAACACAAAATGATGATATAATTTTAAAATCACTTCTAATTCAAAATCCTAGAATAATAAATTTAGCACCAAATGTTTTGTTATTTTCTATCGTAACTTTTTTGTATTTTAACGTGTCATGTAAGTAAAAGTAGAACACTGTATAAGAATAAAAATTCATAAACTCATTGACCTAAGGTTTTGGGTTGAGAGTGGTGTTAATGCCTTATGTGATTAGACTCAAGTTTCATGAATGGTGTATCTCTCCAGTGAAACCCCTCTGTAAACCTAACAAGTGGTATCAGAGTTTCACTAGTGTTTGTTCTCCCTAGTAAAATTTCCTCTATAGACCTAACATATACAACTTTTTTCTTGTGAACTGTGGATCATAAAGACACATTTAGAGTATTTTGAAATGCTTTACCTCTGTGATGCATATAATTGTTTCATTTAAATACGATGATTATTTTATTTTGTTGTGGTCATGATGCCAAACTTTTGTATTTATTTGCATTTATAGGTACAGATTTTGTATATTTTGTAAAAGAGTTAAAAATCTCAAAAGTGTTCTTTTTTTAATTTATTTATTCTTTATTGATGAAAAAAAATTAATAAAATATAAATATAAATTCATGAGTTTTAATCTCAAAAATGCAATTACTGTAAAAGTATGTTGCTGTCTGAGGTAATTTGCATCAAATAATGTGTCGGTTTCATCTTTTTGAATTCTATTTTACCTAAGTGATACATTGCATTTGATATTGAATCTGCATCTTCAGTATCCAACATGTTAACATGCATTATTTGCTTTTTTGTTTTTGTTGCTATATTTTTTAATATGATTTGGTAATTTGTTCTTATTTTGGGGCATTTGGTTTGGCTCCACTGTGGCCATATTCAAGTGTCTCACTCAACTCAACAATGAGTTTGGAATCTGGAATGAGACAAAGTTTACATGTGGAAATGTTTTTTCACAGTCAACAGTACAAACATAGAACATTGAATTATGATGTTTAAGAGGTTGCACTCAGTGGCAGAGCACACTATACTTCAAATTCTTTTCCAACAATGGAATCTTCGTAATCCACTTCTAAATTCAGAGTATATATATTTCCATGAACTTTTTACAGCAAATTGTACAAAAATTTGGAGAACTTGTATTTTTCTTGAAAAAAATCTATTAATATATTCCTTATTATGTCTTTTAGTATGTATACCTCTAGCATATAGTTCAATACAAATGTTCCATTTACTAAAAATTTTAGCTAGTTTTTCTAGAATATTGATTAACAAAACATAATTTTTAAGAAAAAAATTACAAAGACTCTTTTTTAAGTGAAATAGAAATTTAATTACCTAGAAATCACATCAAGTAAATCCTTCAATATTAAAAGATAAAAAAGACTTATTAAATAGAAACAAAGACTCTTTTATAGTATTATCTAGTCATAAATGATTAAATTTATCTTTTGTAATGTCGATTTCAAAATTCCCTAAACTGAATACAATTGGAATTCATAATTGATAAAAAACATTGTAAAGCTACTTTCCAAAGACAAAACTTTATTAGTTTATTCGAGGATTAATTTTGGTGTCTTAAATTTCAGTTAATTTTGGAATTAATCTATTTGGAAACTTTGAACTAATTTAATCTTTCATCTTTTGAAATACGTTGATTTAGTCCTTTTAATCAAATTTTGCTAAGTTTATTTAACATTTCAACCGCATTTCATAATTGTATTTGACTTAATATTAAAGCAAAAATGTGTCAATCAGTATAAACAACTTAAATACAATCTTAAAATGTGTACGAAACATCAAATAAACTTAACAAACTTTGATTAAAATAACTAAATCCACGTATTTCGAAAGATAAAAAACTAAATTAATCTAAAATTTCGAAATAAACTAATTTCAAAATTCACTTAAAATTAATAGGCAAAAACGTATTTATCCTTTATTGAAAACATTTATTCATTCATTCATTCTCCAATGAGTATCCATCTTTATTTATTTATTTTATTTGGAAGTGCTATGAACACCTGTGATCTTTGACAACCTTAATTGTTTTGAATTACTTTTTGGGATGCTGATTATGAGAGAAGCCAGTTTGCGTTTGGAAGTTTGCTCTGATTCAGAAACTGCAAGAACAAGATTATCTAGGAAGCATCATACATACTATTCTTTTTTCTTTATGATATCATATGATTTGGCCACCACTAGTCAAGTGCATCAAATATGGAAAGCACAACAACTCATGTTACTTACTTTTTTCTTTTCTTTGAAAACTACACAAAACAAAACAAAATAAACTACACAAATGAGAAGTGTTTGTCGGTTCCCATAAAATTAAATAAAAGACACTGAAAGAATTCATACTCCAAGGAAAAATCAACCTTATGTCACACTTTACCTTCACCGTTTCATCACATTAAAAAAAAAAACGCTTAAATATGTCACACTTTAATCAAAAGTAGAATTAGTCTTTTCTTAAAATTTTAAATTAATTTAATCTTTCATCTTCATAACGTGTAAATTTAGTTTTTTTAGTCAAATTTTGTTAATTTTATTTGTTTCAAATACGTTTTTGAGTTAATATAACTTTTAATGAAAATTAGAATTACTATCTCTTCAAAATTTTGAACTAATTTAATCTTTTATATTTCAGAACACATGGATTTAGTTCTTTTAATTAAATTGTGTTAAGTTTATTTGATATTTCAAACACATCTTTGAGTTAATGTTAAAGTGGAGATGTGTGAAACGGTTTAAACAACTCAAATGTTCTTATAAAATAACGTTTGAAATATAAATAAATTTAATCAAATTTAATTAAAATAACTAAATTTACGATATCTAAAATTTTGAAGACTAAATTAAACCTAAATTTTAACTTAAAAAATAATTTATGTATTTAACCCCAAAAAATACACAAACATAGCATTGTAAGTCAAAACATCTTACTGTTATATTCTGCTGAAGATTTGAAATATACTAATATTAATATATTAATATTTTATTATTATACCAATGTTAATATATTAATTATTTTTTAATATTTTAAAATATTAAAATCAGTTTGGATCGATATATATATTTTAAAAAGACCCAGAAAAACACCGCTGAAAAAGCAGCATTTAATCCAGATTGTAACGCCTCTGACTGCATGCTTATGATTGAACAAGTCTTAGTCCATGCTCACCATACCTCATTGCCCCCTTATCATTTTCTCCTCCTTCCTTCCTTTTCTTCCCAACTCACAATATTATTCTATGCATAATAAAGAAAAAGAAGGAAGATCATAGATGGCTGAACTCATACATGTTGCAGTGGTGGCAGCCTCCTTGGGATGTGTTTCAACCCTTTTGCTGCTTTTCATGTGGCGTTGGTGTCATCACAACAAACACCACACAAACTTTGTTCAACCCAATAGCTTGACCAGAATGGAGACTCTCCAAGCAGGAATTGCAAAACTTCATCAACACCAACCTGCACTCTATCACCAATTTGACCAGAAGAACAATCACAATCACAAAAAACAAAACTTTTATGTTTTTCACAATGGGCTATCTAGAAGGGGCCATTTGTTCAACTGGGATGATCATCCCTACCTTCTGGTTGATGCTGTGGAAAATGGGTGGTCTGGATTTGCTTTCACCAAGACCAACATGCCATCTCCTTCAAAAAGATCAAGTCTTTTTGGAGCATGTGCTGCTGCTGAGAATGGGAGAGAAACTGAGGCTGAGATAACTTGGGAAGTGTGTAATGGATCAGCTGAATGTATGCAGAAGGTTAGACTCAATCCTGAGTTGAAAAAGGTTCTTCATTCAAACAACTCTTCCAATATGAGTGTTGCTTCTGTCATTAGAACGGCTCTACCTCTTCCTGGTCCTCCTTTGGGAAACTATGCATTCCCACAAGAAGCTTATTTTGAAATCACCATACTGTGTTCTGGTGTTGGGAATCATGAATCTGTTGTTGGAAAGAAAGAAGGGGAGAAGACAAAACTCTTAATTGAAGATGGTTCCAATGGTGTATGTGATTTGAATGTGGTTGAAGAAGTGAAATTTGAGCAGAAAGAGAGTGGTAGAAAGATTGGATCTGTGATGTTCTCATTGGGGTTGACAGCAGGAGGAGCTGTTCCTTTGAGAGTTCCAGGTAGCTATCCTAGGAGCATTGGATTCAACTCCAATGGTTCTGTCTTTCTTGAAGGTAACTTGTCTTTTTGCTTGCAATCTTCTTTCTGTTTTACACCATTTGAGGAAACAAAGGTTCCATGGCCATTCATTTTCTATGGATCAAATTTTGTGGACAAAAGTACAGGGTCATTATTCATGAGGTGTAGTGATAAGTGCAATACAGATTCAAGATTCATTAGGCACAAAGTTTTGGCTTTTTGCTATTGTTTCAGAAAGAGAACAGCTTGACCCAATTTAATACACGTTTCTCAGAGGCCCACAACATCAAATGTTAACACTTCACATTCCTCAATATAACAACTTCAATGCCCAACTTTAGAGTAGAATGAAACAGACATGGTTATGGTAAATAAGGCAGCACTCTGTTAGTCGTATTACAATGATTTTAAGTAAAAACTTGGATGCAATGTTTTAGATATATTTAACATCACTTTTCAATGTAATTTTTTTTTAACCCAACTGAAGTATCTATTGAATTTCTTTAAAAATAATTGTACTATTTTTCAGTCTTTCAAATGCTGTCTGAAATACCTTTTTTTTCTCTATAAAACGTTATTTACATACTTACTAGGATCAAAAAGTGATGCATTTTAAAACTAGAAGAACTAAAAATGTACAAATTATATTTAGAAAGATTACAGCCAATCAAAAGGTTAAGTTAACATTCAAATAACTTCTGCAGTGTCTTCATAGTTCTTGTGTTATATGCAAGAATTGATGGGATTATTTCATATATCGGAGACATTACATATATAACTTGAGTCCAGTCCACATAAGGAATTAACACTACCTTTTAACTTAAAATCCGGCTTTAACTTAAAATCCGGAGATATTGTGTTTATAGGTTTTTCATCTTATATGGTGTATAACTTTGTCATATCTACTCGACATAGGACTTACACTGATACTTAGATTATTCCAAACAAGAATCACCAATTTCTATGGCTCCGGTTTCAACTTGTGCTGAATTACTTATGTTATTTTGGAACTTGTGACAGGAATGAAACTTGTGATGGAGTCTGAGAAGGCACAGTGGATAGGAAGTGAAAGGGTAATTGGATGCGGGTATGATCCAAGGCAGAAGAAGGTTTTCTTCACATTGGACTCAGAATTGGTGCATGTAATCCACTGTCAGTCAGAGGAATTTGGCACTCCACTCTCTCCAACTTTGGCTGCAAACATAGACATTCAGGTTTTGGTTAATTTTGGACAAAGTGCATTCAAATATGCACCTGCAAATGCACAAAGAACACCAAATCCATGCTTCATAGCCCCACTTGTAAATTCCCCTGGTGCTACCCTCGGTTATGATGACAGCAAGGAACTCTTTTCCATGGGTAGGATTGATTCTCAGTGGCATAACAGATCTTCAAACAAACCAAATCAACCCAATGGAAATAATAGCCAAGTCTTAGATTTTGATGACTCTGAGGCTGATCTATTTGAAATAGTCTTGGATGGTTCATAAAAGTCTAAAATCAAAACATTATTTCATAGCTCACCACTGTATAGGAGGCATAATTGAATGCAGTTATCATGTCTCAGTCAATTAACTTAATTTCTCCTTCTGCACATACCCTTTGGTTTCATCTTTCTCCTTCAACCATAGCTAGTCATGTAACAGCCTTTTGTCTCTTCTTTTACCCTCCTGAACTTTTTTCTTCTTTGGTAAACAAACACTAAGTTTTGCTTTTTGGAATACAACATTTTTCTCCCCTCTGTAAATACTGAATTAGTGATTATACTTTCTGGCCAATCTTCCCATAATATTATATTATGCTTTCTGCCTTTCTCATCAAACTTTCTGCAAACATTTTATTTGCTGGTCCATGTGTAAGGTTAATGCAAAGCGGCACCACCATGATGAAAAAGGTTATAAAAACCAAAAGTTTTTCTTTCATATTATGGTTATTTGCAAGAGCAACATTTCACAAACATTAAACGATGCTTAAATATAAGTGTAAGTTAAAGTCTAATATTGAATAAAGATGAAAAAGATATAAGCATAAAAATCCATGAAAAAGCTAAGCAAGATATAAGCATAAAAATTCATAAATTTATTGTTTTAAAATTTTAGTTTGAAAATAATATCAATCTCTTATATATAAATTAGATTTATGTCTCATTGATTTTGTACATCTCTGATGATCTCTTCTAAGAAAACCATTACCATCAAATCATAAATTGTCATTTATAATAAGTTTATCATTTCTTATAATTATTTAGAATAGTGACATAAAAGTAAGTTATAAGTCGGTTATGTAATAAGATCGAATTAGACTTAAAATTCACTTCTTAACTAATAATTTTTATCTCAAAAACTACAATAATAATATCTTTTTCATTTCTTGACTGTGGGAAACTGTTTATTTATTTACACGTATATACAAACAAGAATCCTGAATCGTGGATTCGAACTGAAGATTTATGCAGTCTCCAGTTACAGATGATTTAGCATCATTCATGAAGCCTTTTTGTAAGAGATGAGTATTTCTTTTGTTATTGTTGACAAGGTTTGGTTGCAACAAGGAAAGTTTAAAAATGTAGAACCAATAATTGCATTTAGTTTGATAAGTATTTGGCATTTGACAACTGATATAAAACAACATTATCAAAATGTAATTGCGTGTCAATCCTGGTCTTGAGGTCAGAATAAAGAAAGCACTTGCATAGTTCATAGCCACATGTCATCAAACCTTTTAGGTCAACATGTATGTATGGGTGTGTGTGCCACGCTAACTCCCCATAATCATTCTTTATACCATTCTCTATGCATAATTTGTTTTTACTCTTTTCAATTTAGCCATCTTTAACAACACTTCTTTCAAATTTCGCATTTTTCTTCTGAATTCTGGAGATGACCTGTATAATTTATGCAAGAATCAGTTTTAGTCATAAATGTTTTAAAAAACCTATAAGTCAAAATTAATAGGTTAAAAATAAGCATTCTTGAAAATTAGTATCAGAAGTTTTCTTAAAATTGTTCTCATTATATCATTACAGAAAGGAATGAGAAAGTTGTTGTGTGGTGCATTTAAATAAATCAAAGATCATGATCTCCACTATGTATGACTTTCTAGGAACCACGCCACAGCACTGAAGAAGTGAAAGTAATTAAGAAATAGTTGAGAAAACAAAATGTGTGTCGTGAGAGTCACACATGTTAAGCATTGAGAATAAGGGGGTTATGTTTGAAATTAAAAATTGTAGGTATAATCTTCTAAAAATAAAAATCATATATCTGAAACGTGAAAAATCACAATCCAAAACGTTTGTATACCATAAAATTCAGGAACTTAGTCATTGCACCGACAACTTGAAAATCTTAATAAGATGAATTTACAATATATAAATTGAATTTTATAAAATTAAATTAAGTTTAAGTCTATTTTAATACAATATAAAGTCATCTTATACCTAGATTTTGTAAAGTTAAATAAGCGTTAAATTCCACTTCTCATAAATATCTACGTGGCTGCCATGTTTTTTCAGCTCCTACCTTAGCCAACAATGATTGGTCGTAAGTGGAAGTTAACTATGATGTGTCGATGGTCAGTGTCTCACAAATGTGTCTGCGGGATAACCAATCAAATCACAAAAAATTCGCTACCTTAATTGTGTGTATGACTCTTGTATTGTATCAACTTATTGGGGCATATTATTATACAAACTAGAAGCTAAGGAAATATGAAGCTCCACTACCATTCCTAGGACCAGGACACATGATCAAGAAATCATTAAAGACCTTGCTTCGCATTTTTCATTTCAGTTTATCTGTTGTTTTTCCCGCAACCTTACTCTTGGTGCCGAGCACAAACAATGAAGGTCATTGTTGCTCCACTTGCTGTAACTGCAAAATGCTCAAAATTAGTATTTATCCCAATAGAATACTAGTATATGGTTATATCATACCTTGTGTAGCTTAAGCGGCTTATTTATTAGACTTTCCTGCGAATAACTTTGGTGAAAGCATAATCCCCGAAATGTACTTTACACAGTACGTTGCAATCTTGTGTAAAGATGTGGCTGATGCTGTATTAGCATATAGTCACTCCAAACATTCAACTCACAAGTATCCTTCACTCAAACCGGTAGAACTTTCAATACCATATTCTTCCAGTTTGTTAGGTAGCTAACTTCAGTTTATTAGGTTGTTAAAGATTTGAATTCGTTACCATACCCCTCTAGATAGAATTTCCACTGTACTCATTTTCAACATTTTACAGTATATTATGTTTTAAATCTTGTATAATAGTTATTATAGCCTCAATCTCAATAATAAATACGTTTACATTGGTTAAGCGCAATTAGAAATATAAGCAGATTGAATTGGAGTTCAGACATTACCAATAGAACAAAAGTTTAACTACTATAAAAGGAAAACAATTTTGACTTCGTATGCAATGATAAGAACCTGCACCAAGGTTTACTGTTAAACCATTAACTAGTTGAAAAATGTAATAGTGATACTTTTGATATCGGAATGAAATTCATATTCCAAGGGTAATATTGAAATATTAAATCCTTATTCTACCACTTTAGACAACCAATGAGAACAAGAGCAAAAGACTGTTACCCTAAATTAAATCACAGAATATACTACACAAATTACGAACTACAGGACGACTTCTATCGCCTGGATTTCAAAATTGCTCATCTAATCATGGGAAATAGAACTTATGTTTTGGTACATAAGATGCAGAAGAAAGTTGTAGAGTGTTCAATTATAACCACCCAGCACTGATTCTGTAACTCTCTTTAATGATTCGGATGCCTTGAGCAAATCAAACTCCGAATGCCCTGCAGAGACAAACAATCTAATCCCTACAGGCAAACGACACTTATCCAGTGTTGATCTTTTGGAAACCACCACAAATACAGATTCTTCCCTCAAAACCTGCCAATGCACAACATTAAGGACAATTAAAATCGAAACCAAGAAATTTAACATTACCAAGCATCATTCCTCACCCGTTCTGCGATAGTTTCAAGCAGACGCAGGTCATCTTTCACGGAACCTGTTGATTGCTCTAATCTCAGATAAACAATAGGTGACTCTGGATTACTTGCAATTGTGATGCCCGATACTTTTGACAATTCTGCATTGGCCATTGTACGTAAAATCATTAGTGCTTAACCAAAATAAATAAATAAAATCCTTTTTTTTTAATGGGTGAAACCAAATGAATGCAAATAAAAAGCAATTCAATCTGTCAGGTATCGTGCACTAGCCAAATAGGAACTACACTACACTCGGTGAAATCAAATCCCCACCTTTCCTTAACAAAGAAATATTGCTCTTCAGCTTTGTTATTAGATTGGGATTTTCCTCCAGGATATCAATAGCTGTAATTGCAGCGCTTGCAAGATAAGGAGGCAAAGAAGCAGAAAAGACGTAACCAGAGCTACTCAATCGCTGCCAAGGTAGAAAACAGGCATATTAGAGCATGAAATGCAGATGAAAAACAATTGTCATCAACAAGCAATAAATAGTGACTGCATGCCTCTCCATTTTGCAACTTCTACAGTTCACGCCTAAAAATTCAGGAATAAATGATGAAAAGTAAACAAAAAAATCCTTGAGAATAAATTCTTAAATTTCCACATTTACAATTTCTTTGTTTTCTCTTTGTATACTAAGAAACCTAACATATTACTTGTAGATGGTTATTGGTTATATATCACATGACACTTCCATACTTGGTGATCTATAACTCTTGCACTTCCAGTGCAGAATCCTCCTTCTGTGGCCAATGCATGTCCCATAGCAGCAGTGACAATGTCTATCTTCTCAACCTGGAGCATGTAACCACAAATCACAAACAGCAACAAAATTTTGAATAAATGCACACTTGCATCTAGGGTGAGCACATGCCCCCACCTCTCAAAACAAAGAATTCAAAACATACCGGAACTCCATAGTATTCAGTGAGACCTCTTCCTGAACTTCCAAGCACACCCAATGAGTTGCTTTCATCCAGCAGAACACGAAATAGATATTTTTCCTTCAATTTAATGATCTCGTCCAAGGGTGCTATTTGGCCAGAATTCTGAAAAACATTACAATGAAAAGGATAGAAACAGATATCAGTTGAGCAATTTCTTGTTTATACAAAAGGTAAGGCCTATTTGTATAGACAGATGTTAATACAGAAAAAGTAACTCTTTGACGTTGGGCCTTAAGGCCCAACTCAATGACATTCACCAGATTTGAAAGGTGAAAAATCCCTAAGCTTTACAAGCACTAGTACAACTGGCTCTTATAGAAACAATCTGAATAACCAAAAGTCAAGCAAAGAAATGAGAAAAAAAAAATGCAGAAAGGTTGATTAGCCACAACTACAAGATTATTTATTAGAGATATTAATCAACCATTACCCTTCACATGAACAACTTAAGTATTTAAGAGTAGGTCACCATGCCTTCTATTAACAGTTCTACATCGAATAGAGATAAGTCCAGTTCACAATATATAAGTAGCTGCAAATCTTACCTTATAAGTTGGTTTTGTGGGATTGAGTTGAATTTAAAGTCCACTTCTTATCATGGTATCAAGTCATGATTTAGAGTCTATCGTAGCGAAGTTTGTCGTTGGTTGGGTTTATTGTTCCACCGGACCATCCATTAATGCCTAGTCTCATGCTCGAGATTTATATATCTTGGCGTGAGGGAGTATTGGAAGTCTCGTATCGACTACAGATAAAGCTAATTCACAATATATATAAGTGGGTGCAAACCTCACCTTACAAGCCGGTTTTGTGGAGTTGAGTTAGGCTTAAAATCCACCTCTTAACACCTTCTATAGAATTGATATAAGGAATTCCAAGTACTAGACCGCACATGATTCTCTGTCTACAATCATTAGTAGCGCCTTCTATAGAATTGACAAAAGGAACTATGTGTATTGGACCGCACATATGATTAATAATTAGTAATAAGAAATTATACAGCTCGGGAAAGAAATAAAGAAAAACCAATGTAATCCCTAAATTACAACTATACACTATTTCCCGATTTTCATATTTACATAATCATATCTTTACCACTCCTCCCAAGTCGAAGGAAGTATGCCATATGTACGGAGTTTGATAGAAATACAATCTACACAAAAGCCCTTGAAGATATATGCCAATTGGTCAATGGAGCAACAAAGTTGGTGGTGATTTCTCATGAGATCTCTTTTTCTCTAACAAAAATAACAATCTATCTCTATGTGTTCAGTTTGCTCTAGGAAGATTGGATTAGAAGAAATGTGAAGAGCAACTTGAGTGTCACATATAAGCTTGATGCCTTCCAAATTATAACTGCTAGAGAAGTTTCCATTTTTTAATTTATCTGTGCTTAGTTGTTTTTGCATACCTTCTAAATTCAATGTCAGTGCTTTATGTGAAATTCACATCCCATATAAATTCAATGTTAATGCTTTACGTGAAATTCCCAGCGCAGGCTTCATCTTACCATCCCTGACACACCAACCAAACTCAACTCAACTTGTCCTTCTCAACCGACTCTCCAACTGTACTTTGTGGTAGTTGTTGTGACCACTTCGGCAGCGCACACACATGACAGCATGGGTTTGAAGAAGAAACATTGCCCAACATGATTTTCGAGGATTTGAAAGGACGGCGATGAGCATAAACAAATTCAAAAAAGGAAACAGCTATCTTGCGAAAGGGAAATCATAGTATATGCGATGTAAATAAGAAAATCAACTGAAATTCAACCCTTCATTTTAATCCAATGGCCATGAATTTATCCTCTAACAATAAACTTTTTTCTCCTAATATGTTCCCCTAAACACACATATACTTCTAATGCATAACTACCAATAATTATTTTCTACACATAACTTTCTTCTTACCTATATGTTTCCTATATATTTATACTGCTAATAAAATGCTACCAACAATTATTTTCTACACATTTGTCATCCTCTAGTTTCTAGTACAGAACTAACTACCAACAGTTATTCCATATACATAATTGTCAGAACAACCACTAACTATTAGTTCCCATCCTTACTACCAGCTGAACTCAACCATATCCCCAAGACTGATTATCCTTAACCACTTGGCTAGCAATTACTTCTTCATCTTCAATTAGGGCCACATGGCAGGCCTCATGCTTTTCACGCCACAATTATGCCCATCTCCACCCTTTTTTTGGTAAAAAAGACACTAAACTTGAAAGAGTTATGTTACTTGAATTTCACTTCCGCTTATGTTGCTCTTCAATGACCTATTTGTACTGCTGAAATTGCTATCACCATTCCCCCCCACCAGTAACTAACTACCCACAAGTGCAAGCAAATCTAAAGTTTCTGCTTGTATACTTTATGCATATTGCATTGTTAAAAATTTTGTTTTTCGTTGAAATGCTCACTCCCGATGCTTAATTTCAGGTTGCAACCCACCCAAAGAATAACCCAACTTTTGTTTTTGGGTAAACAGTTCACTAGCCTTTGGTTATCTGTCCCCCGCAGACTAGAGAGATGTGATGATAGATTAAACCAATGAATAGTAGAACTATGCTTGCTTAACTATGTTAATTTAATCTTCACGTCTTCACTAATATTCTGAACTTCAAAACAAGTTTCTGCCCTAGCAATTCACCCAATATGGTCACCTCCACTGAAAGATATCAATTCCACCTTAACTGTCAAAAGTGCTCACCCATGTCATGATTGGTTGAGCACTTGAATCTGATACTTCCTTATTCTCTTCACTGTCCGATGACCTGCCTTTCTCCTCTTCTTCAGACTTTCCCATAATTCTCTCATCTCCAACAAAACCTTCTAAGAAAATTTGCCAATCTTTTTGCCCAAACTCACCTCTAACATGCGCCTCAATACTGGCTTTCAGCTTCTAGTTTCTCTTGTTTCAATTCATCTATCCTCTCGGTCACACATCACAGTCTTCTTAACAGGTCACACAAATTTTCTCCTTTTAATATGTTGGATTGAACCAACATACAAAAAAAAATTGGTAAAAGAAATAAAATATAATATTGAACAGTGAAATCAAACACAATACAGCACTACATTCGTTGTCCCACAGACGAAAGTCTCATAGCTCATACAATACAACATTACTCTTGTCGCTTGTCCCAAAGACAAAAGTATCCTGCATAGTATTCTCTGTCAACAAACTACAAATAACTTCAGACTCCTAACTACACAACCTATACTCCAAATACATAACAGCCAGACACCAAGTTATTTTCTACACATACCTACACTGCCAACAGTTATTTCTACACTTAACTGTCATCCTAGGGTTTCTAATCCATAACTGTTTTCTAAAACAGTTAATTCTACACATGAAATAACTTCCATAACTGCCTTTAACTATCAGTTCCCATCAGACTACCACTCTAAGGCTGGAATTTGTTTCCAAATTTCAATCCTTCATAATTATATTTAATTTGCATTTGTTGATTACACCTACTATCTTAGCAGCACTGGCAGTTCATACAGAAAAAGTTACCAATATCATCAGTTGCAAGAAGCAGCAAGCAATTCAAAGTTTCAAACGGCTATTTGTTTTAAAGCTAAAGGTTGTGAATCTTGTGATGTGGGAACTTCATTGAAAACACGATGTAAAAGTCTAAAGCTAATCTACTGAACAGATGATAGACAAGTCTACCTGGTAGACAGCTTCAACAACAATATATCGCCTCAAATTCTTCGTCCGCTTATATTTGACAGTAATGTTTTCTAGCGTTTCTCTTAAAGAGTCCATGTCATTGTGCTTAAAATACACTACTGTGCTTCGAGAAAGATGAAGGCCATTCTGTATTCCCCAGTGAACTCCCTCATCTCTGTAAAACACAAAAACTTACAAAACATAATGTACAGTAACACAGCCTACATTAATCAGCCATACCAAGTGAGCAACTGAATAGACAAGTGCCTTAGTTTGTTCTTTACACCATTCTAATACACAAACAAAAGCAATGAGATAAAGCCAAAGAAAACAATTCTATGTTATGTCAATGCCTACTAAAAGTATAAATAAATGTCATGAGTCCAGAAAATAGACGAAAAACAAAAATATTACAGCACAGAATCTTTTCAAAGACAAACTTTGGCACACTTACGCTACAATTATATCTCCTTTTTTAGAGAAAGCAGGAATTGCACTGAACATTGTGGAAAGTCCGTAGGAGTAGAGAATTGAATCAGGGGTTCCTAAAAATTTTGCTATTCTTGCTTCACAATCAAGGTGGACATCTAGGCAAAGAAAAATTATCATAAGAACAGAAGCATGTCATCAAAGAAAAAAACATTAAGATTGAGTCTTACCAATTGTCCCATAAAACCCACGGGGACCACAAGAACCAACACCATATTTTGCTAAAGCAGAAGAACATGAGTCCTACAAGAAAAAGTAAATATAAATTAACTATGTCAACCAAGCGCCCCAAAAAAAAGGAATTATTATGGATATGGAAACCATTTCCTTACAAGTAGCTTTGGATGACCTATAAACCCAAGATAGTTTGCTGAAGCAAAATTGACAACTTCTTTGCCATTGATTATGGTATGCGGGCCAGCAGCACTGCATAAAAAACAACACTATTTTATCATAGACTTTGAAAAGTAGAAGGCACACATTTGAAATATCATTAAATCATAAGGGAGAACTTGTTAATATACACTCCTTTTTTTTTCAAAATAAAATGGCAAGAACTTAAAAATATAGAGGGGTTATCCAGTGCACAAGGTTCCCATTATGGTTGAGTTTGGGTACGGTTGTTTCTGTTTCTATTACCCAAAATCACCATGTCACAACTGACTAGGTGGAAATCTTAGCAAAGCCCTAGAACTCTTCCACAAATATTTCATGAATCTATGTCAAGAAAATGTAACCATAGCAGTGAAATTGACAAGCATAAAACATAATTTCAGGATTTCATCTTAAAATGTTCAAGACATTAAAGCTAGAAAAAAAGGTTGCTACAACAAAAAAAAAAAATCACCTCTCCAGCACTGGTGGTTCATACAGCACCTCTTTATTAAGAGTAGGAATAAGGGGTTCTGGAACCCATTCGTCACATAACTCGTCAATTTCCTGCATATAAAGAAGCATACAAAAATTAAAAAATTGCATAATACAAGTGATGAATCTCAGATTGCACTGTACAAGTTAGCATGGAATAATATGCTAACATATTGTTGGAAACATATATATATCTATATATATATATATATATATATATATATATATATATATATATATATATATATATATATATATATATATATATATATATATATATGAGAGAGAGAGAGAAGAAACTGAGAAAGTATTTTATTCATTCTTCGAGGATTACAGAACACTGTTTATAGAGCTGGGAACAGAGGTCAGTGACAGTAACAAACTAAATCTGTCAGATAGTCACAGGTAACTGATTACATTTATAGCAGTAGCCTAAATTACTAGACTTACACAGTCTAAACAGATTTCAATCATAAGTATTCCTTCAGCATAACATGGTAATTAAGTTCTTTAGAAATAACAGTTACCTCAGATATTCAACACTCTGAGATATGCTACCAAAAATGTTAACAGCATAAACAATCATCCAAAAAGCAAGTTCTAATCTATAACATAAAGCAAGCTGCTCTTACACAATCATAATTCACAAACTGATATCTATCACGAATTTATTCTCTCAAAACTACTTAAAGGCAAATAAAAATAGAAAATAAATATCAGTGTAGTTCCAAGTAAGCACCAGGAGTGAAAAAAGACATAACTGAATTGCATGTCTGAAGAGCATATTTTTCATCTGTAGGAACTCCAAAGATTAATCTATCTTGAAATTTTTAAATCCTCAATAAAGAATAATAAGATATGCTCCCATGTCAGGTCCCTAAAACAACTAAAAACCACAATAACTGAATATCCAATATTCTCCTTACATTGAATAGCTTCTAAATTCTAAACACTAACTAACAGGACTAATAACAACAATGCATGCAATCTAAAGGCGAAGTGCTTATATTTGATGAAATAGGAAATATAAAAGTCAAGGTATAAGGAAAAGGATGACAACAAACCAACTGTCAACTTCATTTTCACATCAAAGTTTACACAACCGTGTCCCGGTCGTTACTTCACATTATTCAACAAATAACTAAAACCTTGAATATGTGAGAAAATAAATAAATAAAAAATGCACACTCTCACTCTCACAGAGATAAAAGTAATGTTGAACTAACCTTGTTTGTTAATGGCCTCTTAGGAGGCTTGTAACTTTTCTGCGAAAGCAAGAAAAGTATGACCACCAGCAGAAAAACTTCGATGAATAAATGTCCTTCAAACACAAGGTTCAAATGGAGGAAATCAATCAAAAAATCAACTAACTAATTAACTAATTACATCCATAATCATCAATTCAAACAGAAAATAAAAAGATAAATCTAACTCCAGGAAAAAATGAAAAACTACCACCGATATGGACTCCGAAAACCACAGCTCGGGCAGAAGGAGCATCCAAGGCGAACGTCACCCAATCCAACGTCGAGTTCACGAAATTGAAGACGGCAGAGGCCACCGGAGTCGAGTTCACGAAATTGAAGACGGCAGAGGCCACCGGAGTATCCATAGAATTCGCAAGGAACCTTTCAGAAGCACTCATGCATGAACGAACATGCACACTGCTCGAAACTTGCGGAAACACTCTGGAATCAAATGAAATCAAATCAAATGACAACTACACAGGAATCGAACACGAATGTGGAAGTCGCGAACTACTACGCTTCGTAGGACGAAGAATCGGTTGAGCTAGAAATGCAAGCGTTCGGATCCGCCACAGCGAGGAAGCGAAACGACACGATGAGAGAGAAACGGCGCGAGATTCAGAATGAGATGCGAGTGAGAGGGAGAGAAGAGAATAAGGGAGAAGAATGGGGAAGTGGGGAAATTTGACTGTGCTTGGATGGGGAATGATCAGAGGGCTAGGATGAAGCCACGTCATAGAAGATTACCAGGTAACTTAACGGTTGTCATGACGCATGCGAACTTTTCTTCTCTCCGCCCCCTCCTTCCTCGTCTATTCGTCTTTTCCTTTCTTTGCTTTCTATTTTCTTTTTCAGCGCGGAATTCGCCTTTTCTATTTTGGCTTCTTTAGTCTACACATGAGTTCATGTGGAAGGTGATAACAAAATTATATTATGTGGTCCACAAAGGTAATCGAATAATGATAAATATATATATATATATATATATATATATATATATATATATATATATATTATTTTATATTTTATAATAATTTAAGTATGTATTATAAATACAAAATTTATTATCTTGAATTCAAATTTTCTAAATAAAACTATATTAAAGTAATAAAAATACTAAAGAAGTGAAGAACTAACTAATTCTAAATTTATTTATTTCAATATTTGTATCCTTGTTTTTATTTGTGACTTCGCAAATATAAGATTCGATGTGGGATTTATTTGAAATAGTTGTAGAGAACATGGAAACCGTGTTCTTTTCAATGTTATTACTTTTATTTAGTATGGCCAAGAAGATTCTAAATTAGGAAAATTGGATTGAAGTGAGAGTGATAAAGTTTTATGGTAATTTTTGGGTTAGCATATATACTTTTGTTAAGTTGGAAAAACATAAAGGTAAACCCAAATCATTTATTTAACATCCATTCTTAACATTCATGCACTTCCTCATTATTAATTCCAATTTGTATTGTTTAAATCACTTTCAAATAACTAATTTTAGCTTCTTATCATCAATTTTGATGTGGTTATTGTAATTAAGATTAATCAATGTATAGAATTGGCATGAGATATGTTTTCTTTTGTCATTTGGGTTCTAAGTTTGTTATTTGAAAAAAAAAATATGGTGTCCAAAAAAAATATTTGATTTGTCAAGATAAACAGTGTCCAAAAAAAGTATGCTTAAAAATTATTTTAATTTTTTATACTTTGTTCTCTTTATATAATTGAGTTTTTGTTAAAGAATTAAAAATGTTAATAAAAGTATTGTTATAAATTCACAATATTGATGGTACTCATTGAACATATAATAATTATGTATACTTTCAATTAAATAAAAATAATGTCTTCAACTTAGGTATGTAAAAACATTTAAAATTTAATATTTAAATTAAGTATATATAATATTACATATTTTTAATCATTTTGAGTTCACTTTTGTGAAGAAATGAGATTAACTATTGTTGCTAATTTATGAAATACCATAGAAATATTCAATCACCTATAACTATAATATTATATTATTGTCATATTTTATAGACTAAGTGAATAGCTGTAAATGCATTTGATCATTCGTTATATTTCATTTATAGGTGTTTGTTATACTTACAAATTGTATTAGGCTTGTATAAGGATATGTGTATCTATCGTTAACATGTGTTGCTTCTAATAAAATAGTTTTATGTAAAAGTTTATTTGCTTTATAAATAGTATAACAAATTATATGAATACTTTTTTTGTTTGTTGTTTCTCGTTGGTGTGATTCACTATTAGTATTGTATTGTTTTTTTCATTGTTTTTTAAATTTATTTCAAATTACTTTCATAACACTCACTTTCCTGCAATATTGAACAAATTTTAAGTCATGTTGCATACACAACATTTGTCTTCAAAATCACATTGATCGAATAATGTTGTTGGATTTTTGCTCTTTTTACAAACAATATACTATAAACATATTAATTAAATCCTAATATAAGTAAATGGAATAATCATGATTTTGTTCTTTACCGTGTTTTCCATAGCTATATATGGTATTATTTTCCAATCCCAAAATAAACTTTTAGAAAAGTAAACTTTAAGATTAAAGGTTAATTCAAGGTAATGCTCTTGAAAATATTCAATGTAGTTTTCATGAAAAAGAATGTGTAGTCTTCATATTATAATGGATTCACTTTTGTCTAGCTTAAAAACATACTATTATCTATTGTCTCTCTCACAATGTTGTTAGACAAACTTTTTGCCACAATAATATATAAGAAATGAAACAAAAGACATTATAAACATTTTTTTTAATATTTTATCTCAAAATATTGTATAAAAATATCGTATACCAATAGCAATACATTCACAACTATGTTGACTGTTCAGAATTTTGTAATATTTTTAATTTGACTGTTCATCCAATTAAAAATATTATTTATAGTATCTACTCAATTAATCTTTCATAATATAATATATATATATATATTATTAATCATAATTTTATATTAATTAGATCACTTTTGTCAATAAAATAATAGTCCTAACACATTTACAACTATAAAAAAAAGGCATTTAGTATTTCTAATTTATTTTAAACAAAGGATATTAAAGACATTTCCTTTATATTATTGGGGTGCGGAAAGAAAAACATGGAAGTATAATAAAAAAGACCCTTCAAAAATCTATATTATTCATTAGGAATAGTGGGCTGAATTGTTAATACCAGTTAAAAATCACTTTCTCCACTGTCCAGAAGTCATTGTTTTCCTTAAAAACAACTTTCAAATTGTATAGTCGAAAAATAAAATAATATTGTAACTGTGTAATTTGGAAGTTAAATGACTTATAGATTATGCAATTTGATTTTTTTTGTCACTTATTTTTAGATCGCATAATTTAAAATATATTTCACTTTCAAATTATATAATTTGAAAGTATTTAAAAAAATGGTTTTTTATTGCCCAATTCAAAAGCCAATAATTTTCAAATTACACAGTCTAAAAAACAGAGAAAAAAAATTATTCTAGGGGATGCGGGGAGATGTTTATGGAGGTGCAGGAAGAAGCTGCCTGCCTTAAGTTATAGGCCCATGATATTTGGGTTTTGTTCCTCATCATTTAATTCGTTGTTCTCTGAGAAAAAAAAAAAACTAATCCTTTCCTTATTATGGTATCTATATTTATATTTATATTTTAACCTAATATTACGTTTTAATAATATTTATAAAATAATTATACACTCTCACTTTACATTTTACTTTTGAAAATAGTGTAGTTTACAAACAAAACACAATCATGTCTCCATAGTTTTCTTAAATTCTGCAAAACAGAAAATTCAGTGAGATTTCAGTATTTAATTACACACACATTACTTCAAAATAAAAATAAAAATAAAGAAACCATTGGTACAATTTCCTATCCATGTTTATTCATAGAATTCCATTAAAAAAAAGTTGGTCAAAATTAAATATTAATTGGGGGCATATCTACTTAGACTTAGACCCAAAGACTCTTTGTATTGGATATGAGTTGTAATGCACATAAGTATTCTTGTATCTCTGAACACGCATTGATTTTTTTTATGAAAAATTGTGGTCAGAAACATCGTAGATCATGTTCATTTGACATTTTTTTCAACCTTGTGATTCCCGATGCATATTGAGTGAAAAGAACTCTATTGATTGTTGTTGATATGTCAAAGACCCGTCGGTGTTTGTTTTTATGTAATACAAAGAATTTTCAAAAGAAATATGACTTCGTATATACTAAGATACCTAAATACACAAAATTCAAGTTTAACTCAATTTTATAAAATAACTTTAAAATAAAATTTATATTTATTTATATATATATATTTAAAATTTATGAGAATTCACTAAATACTCAATCATGTGGCACTAGTTATTGTCCTAAGTGTTATCTAGGTATGCCTTCAACAACATATTGACGCACACTAATGATGAAAGCTTACAATGATGCACATGGTGTTGTCTCCAACTCCATGCTTTAAGATAAAATGTCTAAATTTCCAAACCAAAATGATAAAACGTTTAAAGCAAGAGCTAGTAGATGTGTAGCATGTTATCCAAAAACAGGATATATTGAAGCAAGCATAGCACAAAATCATGTCACTTTTTATTAGGGTTGATAAAAGGAGGTTGGGCCACATTTGATGATTATGTTATGGGAAATCATAACTTATCCATGAAATCACAACTTTTTATAGAGATTATCTGTTTTAGTGCAATGGAAATCAAGCATGGAACTTTGCTATTGGAGAAGTGAGAGAGATATCATATGGTATGGTAGTACACAAAGAAACTAGTTCTAATTGCATCATTACTATGATTTAATGATGATTTTGGTTAATAAAAGCAAAAGGGGTGGCAGTGAGAGAATGATGAATTTGGATTCTCTGTTGGGTTTTTCAATGTTGTATTTTTATTGTGTCTCCACAATACATTGATTACCATTAATTTTGATGTTTTAAAATATATTAAAAAGATATTTAAAATGTCAACACAGTATATTTTTAATGTTCAGTAGAGAACAATATAAAAAAAAATCAAGAGAATCTAAACTCAAGAATGATAGGGTTAAAGGAGGCAGAAAGATGAAGAAAAAAAAAAGGAGGATTAGGAATGATGTTAGTGATGAAAAGGAGGTGTGGGAGCATGTGATTTAGAGGTCCACATGGGTAGGAAAAAAAAGGTAGGGTAACAAAGGTTGGTCCAGAATAAAAGAAAGCAATGGTGCAGAGGTAGCAGCATCACTGGAACCATAAAAGAAAAAGCTAACCTTGTTCCCAAAGAAATGAATACCAAGGTTTAATTCCAAAAGTGTGCACGTGAACGTGGCATTGTGCTATTGCTCTATTCACTTTCTTCTCTTCAGAAGAAAAATTTTCCCTGTATTATTGCAATCGGTTCATCATTTATATGCAGTTCTTAATTTTGTAAAAAAGTAGTTAGAGAAATTCTAAAAAAGAAGATTATTCATATTTATGGTGGTTTTGTAGCTAGTTGGAGTGATGAGTTGATCTAAACTAACATAGACAGAAACCCTTGTTAATAAAAAAATGGTTAAGTATGAGGAAACAGTGAAAAGGTTGTGATTAATAATGACATGTCACAACACAACCTCAAACACCCATCAAGATGGTACATAACTAAACTCACTTCCCCCACAAAGCCACGAGGAGTGAGAGTGTCATTTGGTTTGCTGTTTGGTGAGGGTGATTAGGGTAAAACTATTTGTTGGATGCAGGTCATGTTTCACTTCTAGAACCCAACATAAATACTCTTATGGATCTCTCGAGATGGATTCATCAAAAATATACAAATTTACACTATTTTTAATTCAAAATCTTACAGCAATCCATTTATAAGGTTCCGTGCTTATATAGTACATGATACTAATTTTCTTATTGTTGGAAATTCTACATCGATTATAATTCTCATCTTACAAGTCGATTTTATAGGGTTAAGTTAGATTTAAAATCCATTTCTTAACATTTATATATGTCTCTGGATTGTGTTAGTATTATGGTGTTTGATTTAGTCCCACATCGCGTAGAATTGTGAGATGTAGTTATCTATTTTACCATATAGGAGACTTAGGTAAAACAGATGGTTAGAAATTCAAGTGTGAGTCTAAGTCCTACATTGGTTAGAAATGAGCAAGTAGAACATTATATAATAATAAAGACCCATAAGCCCATTGTCTTAAAGTTTTGGGTTGAGATTGATGTTGATACTTTATGGTTTTGGGTTGAGAGTGATGTCGATACTTTATTGTTTTGGGTTGAAAGTGATGTCAATACTTTATGGTTTTGGGTTGAGAGTGATGTCGATACTTTATGTGGTTAGACTTAGTTCTCATTGGTGTTGTATCTCTCCAGTAAAACTTTCTCTGTAAACATAACCTATTGCTTAATGTTCTTGGTGCTCAACGAAACAAAAACATGTTTTTTTTTTTAGTTTTTTGGAGAACTAGAATATACAAATATGGATGGAATCAATAATTGAAGTTCTGATGATCACATATTTAAAGAATAAGATTATCTGTTAACCATATATATCACATTCCGTTAACATGTTGGCTCAGAAAGTTGAGATAAGCACTTTGATACATGTGTAGGGTCCACTTTGTGGTTGCTTTGTTTGCATCTGAGCTAACTAACGTTGGAGTGACAAAAAATCCAATGAATGAGAAGTTAGGTTCGAAAAGAAAAGCTGAGGAGGAGGTTAGGTTCTTGTATACTGTACCCACCATTTGTAACATTTTTTTATGTATAAACTCACAATTTTTCTGCTCAATTCTTTAAAAATGTGAGTGAGTTAAGAAAATGTAAGATTTTTTACTTTTGGAATGTGGAGCAAAAAATTTACAACAGTGTGTGCAGAAAAAGAAATGGTTTTTTTACTGCAACTTTGCTTTACTTAGGGTTCACCACATGAAGAAAATTTTTTAGAAAAAGAAAGAGAAAGCCAAAGAGAGAAGATGGGTCGTTTTCTATTTTGAATGTAACAGGAAAATAATAGAAAAATGTTGGTAATCATTACCAAGCTAGAATATTTTTTTTTTCATTGAAATGCAAGCAAGCAGAGAAATAGCAGTGATGTATCTTCATATTGTTTGGTAAATACGCGAAGTATACATAGTATTCATGGTTTCGAATTTGAGTTGTCCGATATCTGCATAATCTTTGGTGAGAAAATTTCAATCTTTATGCTCTAGTCTATCTCTGAAATAATTTGTTACATGGAAACTTTACTTGTTTTATAAATTCAAGGTTTAAATATATATTTTATATTTAAACTTGGATATAAAATCGAAATTTGTTTATATACTAAATTTCGATACATTTTAGTCTTAAAGTTTTAAAAATAAATAATATAATCATCTTAGTCTAACTGAGTTAAAAAAATATGATGCGTCAAATAATTATTTAGATAATATTTAAGTTGTTTAGACTATTTTGACATGTTTAAGTTCAAATATCAACTATAAAACACCATTTAACAAGTTAAAAAAAATTAATGTCTTTGGATTAGGAAGACTATATTCATTTATTTTTAAAGTTTTGAGACAAAAAATATATCAAAATTTAGAATATCTACAAAATTTCAATCTCATTTTTAAAGACTGAAAACATATTTAATCTCAATAATCGATTTCTTAAACTGATATAGATGTGTTTAAAATTTATTCCAACAAAATTTAATATTTATTAAACATATCGTCTCATTCATTATTAATCCTCTTAATGTGAAAGAGTATGTGTTGAAAATAGGCAGAAGATAAGGTAAAATATTCTCGATATATAACAACAGTTAACGATTCTTAGTGTCGTTAAAAGTCCCTTGCTGAAATGTGGAAAATTGAATAGAATGAAAGAGGAAGAAATGATGGGACAGTAATAAAGGTTTGTGTGAGTGTATGTATAGATATGAGAGAGTATAGTGTGATAGGTAGCACATGGCTGAAGAGTGAGATTTTTGAGTGTGTAGTTGTCAACACATTCCATCAAATTGCACTCACAAGTCACCACTACCTTCCCATTTGGTGGCCCCTCTGCAACTACTTCGAACGGTTTTGCAGAAACTCTTAACTCTACTGCCTCCATGCTTCCATCTCACTAATAATGCACATTTAGACATCTTCGGTTTTCTTTTATGGAGACAGCGTAGGAATCGCATAGAGTTTGGTCTTCGCCTTTAGTCGATAGAAAGATGAAGGTCATAATGATCATTTATGCAGTGATGGATTTTCGGTCAATATTTTAGGATGTTAAGAGTTTGGTTGAATTATTCTTTTGTTCCATTTTTTTATTCAAAAATATTTGATTGGTTTTCAAGATTGTTTTAGTTTCAAATTGGTCTCAATTTTTTAAAAATTAATGCAATTTAATTATTTTTGTTAGATTTCTTGAAACGAAGTAAGGATTTTTCATCAAAATTGATATTAGAATTATGTCAATTACATCAACAAAGAAAGCCATCATTATTCACAACTTCAATTTTTATAAAAAAACTTTGATCCAATTCAAGAAGTTTAATAAAAATAAGAACAAATTACATTATTTTTTCAAAAATTGAGAACAAATTGAAATTAAAAAATACTAGAGGACTAACTTGATATTTTTGAACTAAAATAAAAACTAAAAGAGTAATCCTAAATATTTTATATAAACTAGTAAAAATATTATATTTATTTTTTTATGATAATAAAATAATAATAATAATAATATTACTATTATAATTATAAATTAAATATAAATAATTTTTATAATTTTACTATAATTAATTTTTATTTATATTGATTAAGATTAAAAAATAATTAAATATAAAGATGGTTAAATTAAACAAATGATGATATAAAAAAATATTAAGAAAATAATTATTTTTATTTAAAAAATATTTAAAAGGTTAAATTGAAAAATAAACGTGGACAGTCAAAAAAATTCTTATGTATTGATATATATTTTTTTAAAATATTAAATATGTAAAATACATTAAAAATATTAATTTTAAAAAAATATATTTAAAATTATATGATAAATTATGTAAGTATAGAAAATTTTGGAGGGTCATAGCAGCCCCTCTTTGTTCATAACTAGGTCCGTCAATTATGATGTTAATTTAGATTTCAATTTTATTTCTAAAATGGTATTAGAATTTTTAACATTTTACAATATTAACTGTTTGGTTGTGTAATACATAATTTTTTTTTCTACTTATATTTTACTCAATCTGATCTATATATTTTTAAAATACACATATTCCTGATATTTTAAAATATATTAAAACCAATATATTTTGGAAACACAATATAATAACACCAAAAAGAACAATAAGAAATTGAGATTTAAAATTTATTTCCACTTATATAATTTAAATAGTTTTATGAAAAGGTAAGGTTTTAAGTTACAAGATTGTTTATTATATTAGTGAACAAGAAAGCAGATCCTGAATAATGATGAAAAGACGAGAATGAAGATGAAAATTCACAGCAGGAATTGTTGAGAAAAATTGTTTTTCACATTTTACAATCTCTCTTGACACGTTTCCGTGTGTTGTCGGTAGAAATAAAGCATGTGTTAGACTAATTTTAATATTTTACTAGTGTACTCAAAATCAAAAGATAAATGACATTTGTAGAATTTAAGTGAAAAATTAATAATAATACTGAAAACAATACACTGTTATTTATTTATATACTGTCATATATTATAACTATTTAAGTTTCATTGATACTGCTAATAGTTTTTTATACTAATAGTGATACAAAATATAAACTCAATAAATTAATGAGTAGTGCCAAAAAATATAAAATAAAAATAGAGAAGAACGTGATCAAAGCGTGGTATAATTTTATTTGCATGGAAAAGTTGGAAAAGTACAAAGTTGAAATAACATTCTCGTACATAAAAAAATAATAATTAAGAAATAAAAGGAAACATATAATTTAGCCATGTTAATGTCAAATATAAAAGAAAAGTAAATTTCTTTAATTATTATTTTAAATTAAAACTGAAGTATTCTTAATTAGCAGAAAATGGGATTTTAAAGTTCCTGTGATGGACAAAATATGATAATATAATTTATAATATCTTCTAGTGTATTTCTTTATTGTAATAATAATAAGAAGAAGCTGAATTAAATTAAACTAAGATAACACATAATGTTAGTATTTATATTTAAATTATTAGAATAACTAAAAATAATTTTCATTATTCAAATATTTAAAAAAATTACTTCAATCCCAATACTAAATTTACAAAACTTATACAATATCTTTATAATATAAATATTATATAAAGAAAGCATAAATTTGTTAATATTAATTTGTATAATATTTTATATTAACCTTTTTTTTACTTAACATATTGCATTGTATGTATTGTATTTATAATTATCGTGACACATAAATTTAAATAAATTTTATTGATTGAGATATTAAAATTAAATAAAAAATATTTAAATATTACTTCTAATTTTAAAATGGTATATAAATGTTTTCTGATGTAAAAAAAAATAGTTATATAAATAAATATAATTTTCATAATTTAGTTAAAATTAATTTTTTTCTCATAATTCGTAAGAAATAATTAAATTGACAAAATACTTTTATTTGTGTACTCCTTTTTTTTCTTGAAAAAGTAATTTATCATATTCAATTTTGTCATGATTTGTTCTAATTTTATGTGAGAAGTCAAAGAAAGAAATATTTTTTTTTTTACCTTTTTAGTATAATTTTGAGATCAAAATGGATTGTTTTAGTTACGACATCACAAAGATAGGTTCTAAAGAGACTTGTGATCACTGACAAACATGTGACAGAAACTAATTGATTGTTCGTGCATGTACTGTACTATACATTAAATACTAACACTGAGGTTTCCTTTTTCATATGAATGCTGCCACTGTTATTTTATGGTTCATGATTTTATTTCCATAACTGTGTACTTTCGAAGGGACCATTTACATCAACCAACAAAATAAATTGTTTTTATTGGAACTAGAGATGGCAAATAAACCCGTGCCCGTGGGTATCATCCGAACCCGTCCCCGTTTTGACAGAAAATCCCCGCTTTGACTGGGTATGGGTATGGGTATGGGTAATACCCGAAATTTTCAACTGGGGATGGGGATGGGGATAGGGATATATATATACCCGCCCAAATACCCGTCCCCGCTTAAATTACTAAACTATTTATAATTTATTAAATAATCTAAAATATATATATAAATAAATAATATATTTACACATAAAATATAATATAATATAATATAATATAATATAATATAGTATAT
>Ga0214543_1000207_pt1 | contig 88196 bp, 41 predicted proteins | sample CNSS2metaG_FD_160094 | JGI IMG/M metagenome (GOLD analysis project Ga0214543, IMG submission 160094) | Root nodule microbial communities from cowpea collected in UCLA plant growth center, Los Angeles, California, USA - CNSS2 | ecosystem: Host-associated > Plants > Roots > Nodule | place: USA...
TGTGGAGTGTATATTTGTTTACAAATTCCAGAATCAGAATTTTTTAGTTGTTTTTGTATTGCAATATGTGTGCAAGTGTCTTCCATTACTTTCATAATATGTTGTATTCTTATTGAGAGGTTATTTAACATTGGAGTTACCTCGTCATTTTTCCAAGATTCTCTAATTTTCTGTCCTAATTTTTCTGGAAGTTTGAGGAACATATTTTCTCCAACACTTGTATCATGAAAACATCCTGCTATGGAGGCATACATGAGATAATCTTGTAAAAATTCTTTAATTTTACCAAAATATGTTATAGACAACCTTTCTAGATGTCCTAAATAGATTTGTTGTCTGAGTGTATTCCCATCATTTGCAGATTGGGAAGTGAGTAATCTTTGTATTAAAGAGCAAAAATTGTAAATATTAGGACCTGGTTCTATTACTAATGTATTTAATTCTGCTGGGTAATTTTTTTTAAAAGATTCCCAACATGCTTTGGTTATATCTCCTAAATAGGTTTCACCTTTGGCAATCATGTCTTGCGAAGACTGGACTTCCTTTTCATAATGGATACCATAATCACGGATTACAGTAGCAGTCCATTGTTCTATGTATGTTGGTAGTAATTGAGGGTCAATTCCTCCTATGTTTAATAAAAGAGTAGGCAACGGGAAATTTGGTTCTATTGGGAGTCTCTTTCCATGTGTTGTATATTGATTATCTGTAAAAGTGACATTTGTTGGGGATTCTCTAGGTATGAATCCAGTAGAATAACTTTGTGTACCAACATGTTCTAACTGGTAACTGTTGGGGTTTACTGATCCTACACTTGTATTGACGAAACCTATTGTAGATAAAGGTTCTGATATTACTGAAGAACTATCTTCTTTGCCTAAATGCAGGCTATCAAGAAAATCATTCCTGATGTCGTCTGTTTCGTCATAAATATTTTCAATATTTGTGTTTGTATAGAGATCCAAAGATCCTTGTCTATACATGGCTATAATTGCCTAATGATGATTCCATTCTTCATCAGTTATTTCATCATTTTCATCTTCTTCGTATTGTATGATATTCATCATGGAAATGTGTTCGTTATCAAGGATGGCTGAAGTGCTATGCCTATTTTAAGCTAACCTATCTTGTTCTAAGTCAATTCGTGGTATATTTGTGTAATCTACAAAACTTAGACTAAGTCCTCTAGACCTGTTGTGTAAAATAGCAGATGAAGGGGCTGTAATTGGGTTATTTTCTTCTCTGGGTAAATGTGTTTGCCATAAATGTCCTTCATTTCTTCTTGTGAAGGCTTGGGCTGGTAAGAATTGTGTACCATAAGAGCTAATGGCTTCTTCTAATGGTCTAATATTTATTCGATACATAGAAGAAATATGGTTACTTATTCTTCCTATGAAGGTTATGTCTAAATGTAGATTTTCACCCATCCAATTGGGTCCAAAACCTATCGTTTGTACTTCTAAGTTTATATGATTTATAAAATCTTGTAAAGTTAATGTGAAATTTGGAGCAAGATAAATAAGGGAAAATGGTTGATTTAAATCTACTTCTAAAATCCCTATTACACTTTGTGAATCATTATTCTGAAATCTTGAATCGTGTAGAACTATCAAAGCTCTAGCTCCAATCATATGTCTGGCTAAGGATCTGACTCCAATGGTAATTAATCCCATGTGGACATATCTTCCTTGTTGATTTTGTAATTGTCTTCCTGTTTGTGGAGATATTAGTGGGATTATCTCATAGGTGTTGTCCGGGAGATGGAAATCTTCTATTCTCCTATATCGGTAGAGGCTGGTTCGTTCAGAACTCAACCATCCTATGTTGTATAACTGTCTAGGATTTAGGGAATCTATCCTTGAGTTAGATCCTATATCTGTATTTTGTTGTATATCTACTAAATCTTCTAATCTTCTAATATTAGTAGTTCTTTGTCTATTTAAGAATCTATCTAAGATTCCTGGATGTTGTATAAGATTTTGACTTCTAGTCTGATGTTCTCTTAATCTTCTGGGGGTTCCAGGGAACCTTTGTGTGTTACTAAGTTCTGTTGTACTATTCATATTAATATTATCAGTTTGTGTTTGTGTAGACATATTGGGTTGTGTCATCATTATAAATTATCATCATTGTTTGAAGAAGGTGCTGCATTGGTACTTGCAGCTTTTGAATCTTTTTTAGTTGTGACTTTGATAAATTTCTGTGAATTTTTAGAAGTTGTTTTTGTATGTGTGTGTGTTCCTAAAGATAGTTTAGATACTTGCTTTATAAGACCGTCTATGTCTTTGGACAAGTTCGTCCCTTTAGTAGAATCAATTAGATGATTCAATTTTCTAGCAACTTCTTCTAGAAGAGCTATTATAGTGTTATTTTGTCCTATAATAACTGTGTGTACAGGGTCTACTTCTGAAGTAGGTTTTTTATAACCTACAGGAGGAGAGTTTGTAATTTTTTCGACCGCAGTTAGGGCTGATTTGTAGTCAGTGCCCAAAAATGGTTGTATGTTATCCATGAAGATGAATTTGAACAGCAAACAAGAAAGCAGTAAAGCAGTATAGAAAGCAGGAGAGTGATAGTAAATAGGCAAAGCGAAAAAGCAGTAGGTAAAGGTAGGAATCTACGGAATACACTATAGAGTAATATTTATAAAAGAATATAAATAATCATAAGGCTTGAAAACTCTCTTTTTTTTCTTTTTTTTTTCTTTTTTTTTTGAAATTGAAATCTGACTTCGTATACCTCAACTGCGAGCTAAGGGGTTGTTATACCCAAGTGCTGTTAGCACTCCTCTTTAATATATACCCCGTAGTTATATGCCCACTACAAGCAATATAACCCAGAATATGCGCAATATTTGATTGTTTCTGTCAGATTAAAAGCATATTAACAAAATTTAAACAAAAGGAGCATATACAAGAAAATATGAGTGTAACGAGTGCCGCAATATGCAAAGTATTCCTCAACCCATAAAGGAAGATCATCTGGGACTTATAGTTTTGTCAGCTCTCCTAGCCTTAACATGCCCGATCTACAAAGGGTATCCTAGCGAATACAAACCACTTCTATTTTGATAGATATTTTCATAAATCTCAAAGGGCTCATTGTCCATTATGCTACAAAAATTTTTGTATTAAATGTATTACAACACATCTGAAAATACAAGAAACACCCATATTTTTAGAACAAAAAGAAAACATAAGAGATAAAAACATAATTGACACTAGAACTTCAATTTTAGAAACCAGAATAAACAACCTTGAAGAAAAAATTCTTCGTTTAGAACAAATAATTCAAGATTCTGGAATAAGTATCATCTCAAAAAACATACAAAACAACATGATGGGAACCACAGAATGTATCCCATTAGTTTGCAATGAAAAGCAACTAATATCTGTTAAAGTATTAGTAAAATTAAATTTTCCTAAACAAAATAAAAATCCTGCTAAAGAAGAAATCATACAGGCCCTCTTAGACACAGGATGTTTAGAGACAGTTGTCTGTAAAACAAAAGTACCTTCATATATGATTACTAAAAGTAAACATATACAAAAAACAAGAACTATGTCTGGGATAGTAATGATAAACGACGAAGAGATAAACAATATTTCTCTTCAATTTAGTACAAATTGTGACCTATTTGGCCAAAAAATACATCTTAGAACAATGCGGGTAGAAAATTTGGTCCCTTCAAAACAAAGCATGATCATTGGTCTAGATTTTATTTTAGGCCATAATAGAACTATCACTATAAACAAAGATTACGTCATTATTAGTGACAAAACACAGATGTCACCCATAATTAGTGGAGACAGCTATATAAGACAATCCCCTGATGAATGTTCATGTACGAGCCCCAAATCCTCAGAAAAATGTGATTCTATGAAAGAAAATTTAGAAGTTATAGATTACTATCCAGATGACACTATGGATTCTTTTTCATCCATAAAAATATCCAAAACAATCACTTTTGATAATATCCAACAGATTTTGGATAGGTTAAATAAAACCAGTATAATAGGAGAAGATCCCACAAAATTTTGGGATCGTGATCCTGTTACTTGTAAATTAAACATAATTAACACTGATCTAATTATAAAAACTAAAGATATACAGTTCAATAATTGGGAACAGGAAGAATGTCGAATGCATATTGACCATCTTCTGAAACTAAAAGTAATAGCTCCAAGTGAAAGTCCTCACAGGAGTCCTGCTTTCATAGTAAATAAATCCTCCGAACAAAAAAGAGGTAAATCTAGAATGGTTTACAATTATAAACGTTTAAATGATAATACAGTAGAAGACGGATATACAATTCCGTCTAAAGAAATTCTTATAAATCGTATTCAAAATGCGAAATGGTTTTCAAAATTTGACCTCAAAAGTGGATTCCATCAAGTAAAAATGGAACCAGAATCTATAAAATGGACAGCTTTCTCCTGTTCTGAAGGATTATACGAATGGCATGTAATGCCTTTTGGTCTTAAAAATGCCCCTGCTATTTTTCAGAGAAAAATGGATAACATTTTCAATGATTGCAAAACTTTTACATGTGTCTATATAGACGATATACTTGTTTTTTCCAAAACAAAAGAAGACCATTATCTACATTTGAAACAAGTACTATACAAACTTGAAAGATATGGCTTAATTATATCAAAAGGAAAAATGGAAATTTGTAAAAATTTCATAGAATTCCTTGGAACAGAAATAGGTAATGGAACCATAAAACTCCAACCTCACATTTCTAAGAAAATTCAAGACTTTCCTGATAAAATGGAAGACATAAAAACCCTAAGATCTTTTTTAGGACTCTTAAATTATGCCAGGAGTTTTATTCCAGATCTGGGAAAATACACTGCCCCTTTATACAATAAAACCTCTCTAAAAGGAGAAAGAATGTTTAATTCTGAAAATATAAAATTGGTTCAAGACATAAAACAAAAGGTAAATAAGTTACCTACTTTACAATTACCATTAGATTCAGATTACTTAGTACTTGAATGTGATGGGTGTGAATCAGGATGGGGAGCTATCCTAAAAAGGAAGAAAAATAAATATCTGTCAAAAGATAATGAACAAATATGCAGATATGCTTCTGGAAAATATACTGTTAAACCACAAGTTTACCAAACCAGTACTGATTATGAGGTCAATGCAATTATACACGCCTTAGAAGCATTTAAATTATTTTTTATAAACAAACCAGAAATAACCATTAGAACTGACTGTGAAGCAGTTGTTTCCTATGGAAAAAACCAAATAAATAATGACAAAAAACCACACAGACGATGGTTACTTTTTAGAGACTACATAAATTCTGGAAAAATGATAAATTTTGAACATATCAAAGGATCTGACAATATGTTTGCTGATATCCTTTCCAGGTACATTATACAAAAGTGAGACTATACAGTCATAATACATGAATTACTTGCGTTTACAAATTCAAGATCCTGAAATCCCTCCTGGATTTCGGGTCAGAATACAAATGCAGCCTCTAGGGAGAAGTCCTGTCTTTAGCCCTAATCCTGCCATTAAAATCACTAAACAAATAAAAAAGATTAAAAGAAGAATATTCCGCCTAAGGTTACAAAAAACAGAATTATGCCAACAAAATCCCTTCCAATATTATGCTACACTTACCTCCTACAAAGCTAACGTCCAAGTTTTGGAGCATCAGCTACAAATGCTCAGACATTTTATTGCTTAACCCATTTGCTTCTATATTGCAGGTACAAATATTCCAAAATGGAATTTATACAAAACACAAAGAAAGGATTTTCAGGTCCTAAACCAGTCAAGTCCCCCTTTGTGGTGGAACAATACACAAAGTATGGCAAACAAGAGTTGCCAATACTCACAAATACCTACCATTTTCCTGGTAGAGAAAATACAAATGTCAAATTAAATGTTTTAATTGACAACATATGGAATATTCCAAAATACACAGTTCAAAATGAACACCAAGTCACTAAGGTGAAACAAAGCATCATTAGTGCACTATACAATTTCTGCAATGCAGATAACAAAGGAGTTCTGTTAACTTCACCAGCCTCTCCCTCTGGGAAAGGATTTACACATTATGCCCTAATTACAGGGCCAAATAAAGGAGTTTATTCTTCCTTTAAAGACCTCTCTGAGGCAAAACAAGACCAATTCTGGTCTACTTACAAAGGCTTTAATTCTTTAGAAGAAGCCCAAATGACTTTAAAGCTGGAAACCATTGATGAAGAAAAAATAAGACAGGGTTAACATTTGAACCAAGAACCCAAACACATACCTATGCTACCTCTTGTAGCTTCTCACCACAAATAAACCCAAACATTTTCCTTGCAAAATTCGAAGTCATACAAGAATTCTTGTTTGAAGTTCATGCAGAAACACAAAATTACAATGGATTATTTGTAACCAACAAATTGGAAAATTAAATCAACAATTAAGCCAAAATATAATGATAAAAAATAAGTTTTTTATAATTTTAATTAAATGAATTTTTACTGTAGAATATTACAGAAAAAAATATTAAATTAAATAAGGTTAAATAAGTGTCATATATTAATAAAATAATTTATTATTTAAACATAGATAACAAATATGCATATTATGATTTAAATGATTCAAATTATATAATATTATATTATTTAATTAATACTGTATTGTTCATTAAAAATAGAAGATTGGTTGATTCAAAACCAAGAGGATTCAAAAATAAATATCTTTGTTAAACATTATATTGTTATATTAATTAATTAATAATTTATTTTTTTGTTAAAAATAGAAAAATGGTTGATTCAAAACCAAGAAAGGAGTGATTTTTTTAAAAGAAAAACGTTTTTTCTGTATACAAATATTTTTTTAAGTCATTGATAGAAAGTTCAAAATATAACTCTCAAAAGACCACTTTCTGAATCAACAAAAAACTTAAGATAGAGAGTAAATAAAAAATTATACAAGAAATTATACCAGTTCGATTCTTGACGATTTATTACAACAACCTTAGTTGGATATCCACTCAAATCAATCGATGTTAGATTAAAAAAACACCTATGTAACCTGTCCTAAGATCATACAAGACTTTCTGAAAATACTTATTTTCAAATAACTATCATTTTTTTATTTTTTAAATTTAACAACTTAATTGACCAGGAGCAACGTGATTTTAGGTGCTAAAATTTAATTAGAGAGCGACCAAAAAAAAGTATGAAATGCTTCATTTAAATTCTGTCGCCTAATCCATTTTATGGGTTATAAAAATGAAACTAGTCCAAACACTTTACATTGCTTATCTTTCTAGTCATGCCCATTCTATGGTTAAAGAATATTTATAAATCGAAAAAAAAATTAAATCAGAAGACTTTAAATAATTGATCTTTGAGGTTCTACCCATTATATGGGTTAGGAAACTACATGGCACAAAAATAATGAAAACAAAACTATTAGATTGAGTTATTATTGATATGCCTAATGTAATCCGTTGTATGGAATAATTAAATGTATGAAACAAATAAATAAGGATAATACATTTAAATAAATAGTTAAAATTTACCAAACCAATTTTCTTACAATTAACTAACTCTTTAAATCCTTTTTAATGTATTATTTTTACTTTATCTATAACAATATATAAAGAAAATTCCCTCTTTTGTGTCCACGTTTCATAATTCCAACTTTACTCTTTACAATTTAATTATTTATTAAATTTTTAAAAATTAACGGTTACTTTTACAAGTTTTTATAAAACTATTTACTTATCTCATTCTTCTTTTTTCTCCTACTATTCATCAACACAACAGTTATTTTTCTCATATTTTCTCCATACATTTCACTTTAATTTTTATAAATATACTTTTATTTTGTTCATTAACTTAATAACATTACAATATCATCAATTATTAATATAATTCAAAAAATGCGTACACACATGCGCGATGCGTTTATGCTAGTTTCCTCTAACAAAAATAATCTTAAAAATTAATATGGAAATTCATTTTAAGAATCTCTTCATAACAACTTCTCGCTAAATGTATAATGTCAACTATGACAAATGTAGGTGAACAAAGGTTTAATTACACAATTTTAATTTTTAAAGTATTTTTCTTCATCATATTTATATTATTTGATATAATAAATTTTTTATTATAATTAAGATTTACTAATATAATAAAAATTATAATAATAAAAAACAAGTTTTTTAACAGTTTTAATTTAAATTATATTTTTTACTATAGAATTATTACATAACAAAATATTAAATTGAATAAATCCATATACATTTGATAATATTCATCAGATGTATGTTTTGAGTCCCTACTAAATTTGAGAATTTTGGATTGAATCCTAATAAATAAATTTGTTGTGACATATTGAATCTCGATATTCTAAAACTTGTCAATCGAGTCCGTGCAATTAAATGTTTTACTTAATTTTGTTATGTGACAGTTATCTTACACTCTCACCTTCCTTAAACTCATTACACCTCTTCACATAATATTTTGTTACAAGAGAATGTGACGATGAGATCTTTTTCAAATATTATTGTATTTAACAAAAATTATTTTTAACTTTAATTTAAATTATAAATTTCAAAATAAAAAAATTATAAAAATATCAAACTTTAATTTATATTTTTATAATTTTGTGTTTTTTTTTATTTTCTAATCTTTAATTTTATTATTTTATGATTTTAATTAAATTTAAATCAATTTTCTTTAAATAAAATAAATATTTAGAAAAGATTTCATCATTACAGTCTCATTACAGTCACTTTCATTTTATAACTTATGTTCCTGGAAAATTACATTTATATTTCTAGTTTATAAGGTGCTATTCGATGGGTTTAAGGTTTCCTAAAAAATAAAAAGAAAAAAAAGTTCCAAATATAATAAAACATTAGTCGAGAAGGAAAAATGATTTTTGATTACTTATCGTTTGTTGTTATCGAAAACTTTGTGATTACTTAAAACGATTATTTGTATATTTTTTCATTTTTATTTTCATTCTTTCCTTCTTTATTGTGTTTCTCCCTCTCTAATGGGGAATGAAAATTGTTCTCCTATTTTGATATCAAAAGCTTGCATGATGTTACGATTTCAAATGTTCCTTATAAACTAAACATAAAAACTGTTTATGTTTTATTTATTTATTTTAAATTTTGAAGTAAAATGGATTCATTCATTATAATCATTTTTATTTATTTTTATTTAGACTCATAATATAGTAATACAGAAAATATTATACTATCGACAAAATTTTGTTGACAAAAAAAACTCATTGTTAAAATAATAATGATAGATCAATTTTAGTGATTTAAAAAGTTTTATTAATAAAATAGAATTTATTGACATTTTAAAATTTTAATACCAATAAATATTTTTATACTCATAAATTTGTAAAATTGGTCGATTAATTTCATCTGATAAATTTCGTAGTAAATGAATCTTTGAAGATTTTATCTGCTTCCATATAAATTATTCATGAATGTCCTTATGTCTTTTGTATGGGATTCATATTTATTTTCTACGAGGGACTATTACATTAGACACCAACACAAAATGTAGCCAACTTTCTCAATATAAATTTGAATCTCATTTTAACACTTAATGAGGAACTAGTCCCTTCAAGATTTAATACTAGTTGGTGTTCGTTATGTTTCTTTGCTACGTAGAACAGTGGTTATGTTTAATTTTTAAACAATACTTTACGGAAGAGTACGGTAAACTATACTTCTCTACTGCTCCTGTTCTTAGTTTGGTACAACCTAAAACCGATGTTCAATCACTTCACTCCAAATTTTCTTAGGTTTACGAAAGGAGTTTTGTTGTAAAGATACAACGAGATCTGATTTCAATTAAAAAGACATTGATATCTCTATCCAAAATCTTAACACAATGAGTTTATGGGTCTTTATTTTTATATATCCTTCTATTTTCTCAATTCTACCGAATCTCACACTTTATACTTACACTTGAATTTCCAACAAATTTAACACTATTATGCTATTGAAGTTCCATTTTCATGCTACTATCTTGCTTTGTGTTCTGTTTCTCAAAATAAGTGGTGATCAAGAGAGAGTGTTGATTGTGTGTAGTTCTGAACTCCTGTTGTTTCCTTGCAGAAAAAGAAGAATGAGTTTTCTGATGAGAATTCTCACATAGCATATAAATCAGTGTAACAGTTCCAGGGAAAAAAACATCGAAACCACAAGATTTTGACTCATTGATTTGAAGCAAATGTACATGAGTATGCTTAAACAGCACCGCAAAAATCACAATGAAATACACATTTTTCTTAGCTTACTGAATTTATTTGTGTGGGGGTAGGAGTACAATTCAAACAATTAGAAGTATAACTTTACAATGATCAATTTTTTCTTGTTTTCTGTATCTCTAATTACAAATTATTCTTCCTTTTTTAGCACCTTGTAAACTCCTTCCAGCTACTCACACAGCACGATTGATTAAGCTGAAATTGCTGCATAAATCATTCCCAGGAATGCAGTGAATGAAATCACTTCCATCCACTTGATTTGATGGCTTAAGCTGTGAATTGTACACCTCACTGGTTGAACTGTGAATTAAACTATTATGATACTCTTCACCAAAGTTCCCTTCCAACAACTGCATTATAGCTTCTTGGAAAGATGAGTTTTGATCAAACACATTTCCCAGTACCAAAGAATCATCAGAATTCACCGAGCCTGCACCATTTACTTGATCCTCTGAAAGCCACTCAGAAAATAAGAGTTTTGGCAGTGAACTCTGACAAGCCTCTTTGGAAAAATCATAGCTTTGTGAGAAAAAGTTATCAGAGTGTGTTGCTGGTTTTTCCATGTTTTGTAGCAATGCATAACTTGGATCTTGAGTTGCAAGTTTCTGTGGAGAGAGTGAATTTTCCACTGAGTCTGAACTTGAACTAGCATGCTGAATTTGTTTCTCAGATTCCATTTCCTTAGTTTTCATCACTTTCTTCTTCAGATATGAATGCCAGTAATTCTTTATCTCATTATCAGTTCTTCCTGGTAAATGCTGTGCTATTTGAGACCACCTGACCAATATAACAACTTTTTCAGCAATTTATATTAATAAAATAAAAATATTTTATGAAAGAAATAGGAAAATGCAAAAATTCTACATATAAAGCTTTGTTTTGAAGAGTTGAAAGCAATTAAAGATGTCAAACATGGTTGATGTTGACTTTGTTTTATAAAATTAGGGAATGAAGCCATGATACATAAATTAATTTATAGTAGTAAAAAAAGAAACAAAGTTGTTTTTTTAATTTATCTTATTTATAAATTAAATAAATAAAGCTATATCAATCTTTGAATTTTTAAGATCACAATGTCCTTTAAACTATTTTAAAATACCCCCCACAATTATAAGAATATTAATTCCGTATCAAAACAAACATGAGGAAAGAATACACAAGCATATTTGCTTGTAAAATATTTAATAAACTGTTAATAATGTATGATGGCGACGACTAAAACAATTAATATTGGAAAAAATTAATTTAAATTAGGTGAAGGGAAAATAAAATACTAGAAAAATTGTCTTTCTATGTGCACATTCTCTTCTCTCCCTCTTTTAAAAATGGAATTTGTTAACCATGCCAGTTCATGGTTTGACCAACCTATCATTTTTTTTCCCTTTTGGTAGTATTTTAGGACCCAATTGCTTCCACAAAATATTTAAAAAAATTAAATATAAATAGCTAGCTGGCTTATCCAATTACAATGTTTAACTTAATGCCTCGAAAAAAGTTAGAAGAAAAAAAAAATGTTTTCCTTGACTTGTCAATTTGCACTAATTATTAGGTAGATAAGTTATTGTCGTTATTCTAACTAAAATATCACAGAAGTTACTTATTTTACTTCAGAGTTGCAAGTATAAACTTGAAATCATTATAATTAATAAAAAATTAATGTTCATCCTTTTGCTTACTTGTTCCCTAACATGTTGTGAAGAGCCATGATTGTATCTTCTTCATGTTTGCTGAAAACTCCTCTCTTCAATCCAGGTCTCAGGTAGTTAATCCATCTTAGTCGGCAACTTTTTCCATTTCTTTGCAAGCCTAGAAATTTAAGTAAAGTTAGGGACTAAACATGAAATAAAAAAAATACAAATTCAACCTTTATAAATATTACAAAAATAAAGCATATTAAAAGTTCTATTGCATCTTCTTCACTTAAACTTTGAGTTTTACTGGTAAAGTGTAATGTTGACTCAAAATGCCTTTCTAATTAGTTATATAAAACATAGAAGTTTGCTACTCAGAAGCATTAAAAAGGCTTAGGTTGTCTGAACGAAGATTCTGAACTTTTAATACCACATTTCAACTCTTGTAATTTGAAATTTGCTTCTGCTAAAGAATGTCTGAACTCTTTCTTAAACTTTTAATACACTTCCCTAGAACTGTCAAATTTGTTACTGCCACAGAGACAATGAAGAATGTCCCCATTTCAACTTGGTCACTATTATGTTGAGGAAAAATTTACTGGGACGACAGATGAAAGATTTCGATTCAGAAGAGATTAATATCATTTTCAAACAGAAATTTTATGATAATAAGTCTTTTAGTCTTTTTTTTATATATATTATTATATTTTTTCATCTTTACTCGACATGGAAATTAGTGTTGGAAATCAAAGTGCCAGTCTCACTTCAGTAAAAATAAGAAAGTAAAGTACCATATAAAGATAACTCATAAATCTATTGTCTTACAATTTTAAATTAAGAATGGTGTCAATTTCTTACATAATTATACTCAAGTCTCATTAGTATTATATTTTTCCGGTCGACCTTTCTTTCTGAAGACATAACCCTTAGCTTCATACTTGAATTGCCCAAAACTAACTTAATCTAAATCAAAAAAGTTCAACTAAGAGAGAAACCAGTGAATGCTCCTTAATTTGTAAGGATCATGAATAAGTTACTGATATGAAGGATAAAGGATCATAGGGAATGAGAAGGGTCTCACCTGCCTTAATGGGGACAGAGCTCCAGCATCCATGACCATGCTTAAGGATATGGTTTCTGAGTTTATTATCTTCTTCAGGTGACCATAACCCTTTTCTGTATTTTGGTTTTGCTTTTTCCAGTGTCTGCTTTTCCATTTTTCCTCTTTCTCTTTTTTTGTCAGAATTTGAGAGTTCAATGTAAGATTGGTTTCCCATGAACTAAAGAGAGAATAAAAGAAAATAGAGAAGAGAGAATATTTGGCATTGAAATAGTGCAGAAGCAGACTGATATATAATGCAATACACAGGTGTGATTGTGCAGTACATGTTCATAATTTATGGCAAAAATAAAGAGTTGAAACTTGGAAGCAGAATAAACAAATATATGTAAACCAAGTACATGAAAACCCTTCATAAATGATAACATAAAAAAATATATTGTATTGTATGAAACTATTTCTATTTCTACCTCAATAGAAATTGGAAATTGTTGGATTAGTTTTGTACCATAGGTATCACTGTTTTTGTCAATTTTTTCGGCCTCAATCATTCATCAAACTAAGTATACACCACAGTTCAAAACCCCCCAAATGCAACATGATTATTTTTTTTGAATGGCCATTTTTAAACTTGTTTATTTGCAGGTTCTTTTAAAGAAATCATTGTCCTGGTCATTTAATTAAGCCTTCACCAGGTATTTTAATGTCTAGTTTCTTTTCTTACCTAATATCAAAATCTTATTCTAAGCAAAAGCCCTTGTTGAAGATAGAGAAGAATCTTCAAACTCCATCTACATCTTAAATTTATCTAGTTGATGCAAAATTTGTCTCCTTTAAAAATGGAGAGGAGACCTTTTTTTTTCTTTTTCCGGAGCCTGAACAATTTCGAGGCTTAATTAAGTAAACATTTGCCTACACATTCTCCATGATCTCCACCAGCACTTAGCATAATATTGTATATTGCAAAAATAATTATATAGATTTTCTTTAAATGAACTTTTCTACAAACTCTTACGACAACAAAAAAAAAACTAAAATTAATTTGTATGTAAAAAATTAAGATAAAGTTTTAAGGAAATTGTTGTTTTTCTTTTTAATTTTGAGAAAAGAATATTTCAAAAATTTTCTTGTAAGTGTATTTTAAGCTGTTTAAATAGACATCTTATTCAGTTGGAAAATTATGTTTTGACTTCTATCTTTTTGACTCTCATCCTTTATTTTCTGACGTGACTTAGTGTGAGTCATTGATTATTTTAAAGAAAAAGATGATGATACATTAATCAATGACTCATACTAAGTCACGCCAGGAAATAAAAAATGGAAGTCATAGTATCATTTTCCTATTCAATTTGTGTTTATTATTTCTTAAAGTCTTATTAAAGTTGAATCTTGTTTTTGCTTTTGCATTTCCCTTGTAAGTATGTTAACAACTACATTTTTTACCGATGTCGGATAGTAGAATTGGATAGTATATCTTCCTTAGTTTGGAAGACATGAGAAATGAAGAAAAAGACCAAATTAGGTTAATATAGTTGATAGAATATGATTAATTATAGGACTAGAAATGAACGTGCAGCTATGGAACACGGTGGCATAAAGAAAGAGACAAGTGTATTTGGTATAAAGAAATTCCTCCATTCTTTATACAAACATCAAAATCAAAAATATTATGACAAAGTTAATGGTGCTAAGAAAACCAGTGTTTCTCATCCATCATTGGATATGATGTATGCAGGTGAAGACATAAATACCAGCTCCTACAAATAAGTTATTACACAAGAATAATGTTATGCTAGCCAGTGATTGTCATCATGTATAGGAGAAGATTTGACTATGCATTCATAATTGCTAGTTACAAAAAAGTTTATGATTATTTTATCAACCATCATTGTAAAAAAATATTAAATAATAATTAATTTAGATATCACAAATAATTAATCATTATATCATTATATTGACTAACTAAGTTATACACCATTTTAAAAACTAAATATTTTTTAGTTAAAAATGTTTTTATTGAACTTTGATGCGAAATTTAAATTTGTCCACGTCCAAAATTTTGATATATTTTAAAAATGAATGTATATAATCTTTTAAACTCAATATATAATTATTTTTAACATGTCAAACATGTTTTCCAACTGATATTGAAGGCGAAACATGTTGGTGTAAACAACTCAAATACTAATATGAAACGTGTTTGGTACATAAATTTTTTTTAATGTAATTAGGTTAAAAAATTATATCCATTTATTTTTAAAGTTTGATAATCAAAATGTATTAAAGTTTCAGACAAGGATAAATTTCAATTTCATTTAAAATTTAGAAACTAAAAATATATTTAATAAAAAAAAATTATATCTGAAATAATTTAAACGTTATTTAATGATTTGTAGTGTTTAATTTATGCAAGCCCAATATATTGTATGATTGAAATGTTGCGTTTTATAATTTTTAAAACGTATTGTGTCGCTTTGTTGAGGTTGTATGGCATTGGTATATATATGTTTCTTAGCTAAGTTATTGTGAAGTAGTAGGTTTTTGTTTTCATTTCTTTAAATAATAAGGCACATGAGTCTTATTTTAAGAGAATTATTAAGACGCACGAGTCAAGAAATTTGCTACAAGTCAAATATTAATCACGATTTGTTTACGTTTTATATATAACACGCATTCTATTTCATAGTCTAAGGAGTTCATTGGCATATTTTTCTAATATTTAACAATTGTTTTCAATTTAACATTTAGTAGTGTCTGTTTAACATATTTAAAAATGTGTTTTTAAAGAACGTTTATGGTTTTAGAGGTTTCTTAAAAACAAAATATACGTATTTTTTATTGCATTCAAAAAAGTATTTTAATTATGTTTTTCTTAAAATAAGAACAATTGTATGTAAGAAAAAGGTAAAATAATCAATGCTTGTATATTTTGAGTCCTAAGATTGTAATTACTGTATTATCCTTTTCATTAATCTAGGTGTCTCTGGTCTTTCCACAGGACCACTAAGAGTTAAAAAAATATTTTATATTAGATTTTTCACTCTATGAATTTGTGTTAATTAGAAAGTTCTTATTTTACAGGTTCTTTTCTAATCGTAATATTATGATCAGTAATTACGTGTTTATGAAGCTTAAAATGATAAAAAACCTCATTAACTTTATATTACAAAGCTTAAAATAAATAATCATTTGATAGCCACAAGCGAGAGTTTTACTATTAATTTTTAGAATAAAACATTCAAATAAAATTACAATATATTTGAAAAAAAAAAGTTAGTTTATTTTGGACTCAAAATCAACTCTTAAAATTTCTAGGTAATTCTTCACTGAACAACCATCTCAGTGTGATGCATTGTGATTGCAATAGGATATAAAAGATAGTAACTCGTTAATTATATATTATGTGAAAATTGTTAGGCCTCCGAAACACGACACTACAAGAAAATGTTCCATTAGTAACCAATTGTAATGACCAAAAGTTGTTAGTTATTATAGTTATTAATTTAGATACAAGTTTACAAAATAAAAAAATTATTGGTTACTAAAATAGTTTATATTATGAATAAAAAATTATAATTGGTCACTAAATTGGTTTTTAAAATTAGCTACCATAATTTTACTACCAAAGAAAACAGGTCACTAAAAATTAGCTACCTAAATTTTGGCTACCAAAATAACTTAGTTACTAAATTGCTTTCTAATTAATTAATGACAAATATAGTGACCAATTATAATTTTTTATTTATATTAGTGACTATTTTAGTAACCAATAAATTTTAATTTTGTAAATTGGTATCTAAGTTAGTCACTATAGTGACTAACAACTTTTAGTCACTAAAATTAATTATTAATAAGACATTTTCTTGTAGTGCGATAAAACAATAAATAAAAAATGAGTGTTGCATTGTTGAGTATTCTTATAAGGACCAAAATATCTTTATAAGATCAACATATAATTCTACTTGATTTTTAATTGCTTATCTTAATTTTAGCTGTCAGAATGACTTTTTTACAATTCACTACTTGGGATAATGTGTTACAATGACATTTTGACTTTCAAATCTATGAAATCTAATAAATATATAATAACAAATACTATCTACTTCGTAAATGTCAACTTAATTATAATATTCGAAACTTATTTATAATATTTGAATGATTTTTTATCGCGACGAACTTAGATTAACTTTATTAAAAAATATTTGTACAAAATATATAGTTAGATCAAAACTTTACCCACACCATTGTCATTCACATGCAACTTTAAATTGCATTATGTTTGTTATTCAACTTTAAAAGTATGAAAAGTTGCAAATTTTATTTTGCATTATTATGGTAAGAATAATCATCATTTGACTACCATATTAATACTACTTCGAGCTTATTTGGCTTTGATTTTTGAATTTAATGGCCAGGTTACGTGGCTTTTATTTTTGAAATGAATTTTTTTTAAAATTAATAAGCAGTATGGCAGGAAGAACATCTGGGGAAGTGCGGTTTCTCACACCTTCAAAGTTTCGATTTTTTTTTTTCTCTTTCGCTTATTCGTTTCTGCAGTTCTCCTTCTCTTTCTCCTTCTACTATGACGTTTGTGTTCATGCATTCTGAGTGAAGTAAATCTAAAGCAAAGGAAATGGAAATTAGTTGTCTGTGGTGAGAAGGAATAGCAGAGGAACATAGGTGTCTGCGGTGAGAAAAAGGAATGGTAGAGGAAAGGAATGACAGAGGAACATAGGGTTTGTTGACCATAAAATGTCTTTATATAATTGTGTGATGGTAAAATTACATTTTTTAGAATGAATTAGAAAATAAAAGTAATTATAAAAATCATTAAAATAATATTTTACATTGTAAAAGTAAATAAATAACAATATTAAAAACTGAAAATTATCGATTGTGAGTTTTAGTGTGACATTCAATTTAAATAGAATAATTCTACTAAATAAAATGTTGCATAATTATAATATAAAACTAAGTACACAATAGGAAGTATATAAGTATTAACTATTACAATATCCATAACATACTAAAAAGAAGGTTAAGGCACAAAACAATGTCAATGACATAACTAATAAGAGCAACAATTCAAACTAGAAATTTGCTCGCAGAGCAAGAAATTACAAATAATATTGTTCTTCAAAAGGGATTCAATGGTGAGTCAAAATCCAACACAAGGGTTAGACTACACAGCAGCATCCTCATTTGCATGGTGACCACCAGGAATTTTCACATCTATTCACACCAAATAATTGGTGATCATTGCAAAAAGGAAAAGCCATACAAAAAACACAGCACAAAGAGAAAGGGTAAATTAGAGTAAAAATAATTTTTATCATTATTGAGCAAGCAGATATTTAAAACAGATTATAAACACGCAAAACAATAGGCACTCAAACATGTAATAGCAAACAATAGGACTAGAGATGTCAAAATGGATTTCAACCCGTGAGCGAACCCGGCTCACTTAACCCACGGGTTAAACGGGTTCGAGCCGGATTGATGGTGGGTTGGCCCACTTAACCCACCAACATTTTTTTACATTTTTTTTTAATTTTTTTAATAACTATTTACTACTTCTTTTATATTTGTTCACAATTTAATATTTTTAAATGCTAAAATGTCGCTTAATTATATTTGAATAGTTTGAATGTTTAATTAATTTGATTGTCAGGTTATATATATATATATATATATATATATATATATATATATATATATATGTTGTTACTTTAATCTTTAACTATAATCTTTATAGTAAATTACTCAAGTAACTGTCTTATAAACAATTTTTTCTAAATTAGCATGAAAAAATTGTATAGTTTTTTATTTATATTTTGTTGAATAGCATGACAGAAAATTTGTAATATTAGTCATGCTTTCTTAGACTAATGGATACTTTCTTGGAAATAATTCTTCATATATTGGTGGTGAGCAAAAACATTGATTTTTGATTTTACTATGATTGTTATCTCAGGGGTTACTTAAAATTTTATTTAAATATTGAATACTAAAAAAAATAAATAAATAATTTTTTTAGGTGGGTTGGTGAGCCAACCCACTTAACCCACCAACCCGTGGTGGGTTGAGCCGGGTTACAAAATTTCTAGCTCACCAGAAAGTGAGCCGGGTTGGGTTCACTCATTTTCAACCCGGCTCGTGGTGAGCCAACCCGTGTGAGCCGGGTTGGCTCACTTTGACATGTCTAAATAGGACTCTATAACTCAATTATCCGGATACATATAATAAGATCGAATTCACTAGATGTTTCCACTTGTTGTGGCATCCACTGCTCTATAAAGCCATTGCCAATGGATTTCACCCTACCACGCACAAGGTTAGCCCATGATCATCTAAGGTCATTATCCTACCAAAGACTAGGACCTCCTGCTTTTCTCACCACACCACTTGAATCAGTCCGCTCTATGTGAGACTAACTGATTCTTTAGAGTTTCACGATGCAACCTTGCTTGAATCCTTATCTAATTATATACACTACAACACCACCATGAATTCTCGCCAAGAGACTCATGGAATTACGTCTAGCTCATACCATATTCATGTTCCCACAAGATCAACATGAAATCTCAAAACATCCCATTTTCATGCTAATGCACCACCAACCAACCAATCCATAGTTCATTTCATGTTAAGCACAAAATATAACAGTCTCATTCCATCGCACTTAAACATACACAACATCATACCCCAGGCTATAAAAAGGATAAACCACACAATCATGGAAGTAGACATACATTTAAACAACTCTGTTGTCAATCTCGCTCAAGCTAAAGAGTTCTGGTTCAAGCGACAAGAATCCATCGTTCAAGCTAAAAGCTTTCGCCTAAGCGAGATTGCAATCAGGGAGCACTGGAAGGTTCTGTGAGTTCTCGCTTAAGCGAGACTTCCTCGCGTGGGTGAGATTACTTTCACTCAAAACTGGAGCTCGTCGCTTGAGCGAGACAACTTGAGCAGAACCCTGGGTGAGCTTTCTGCTATTTTCGCTTAGGCGAGAGTTGCTCACTTGGGCGAAAACAAGAGAGTTATTCCCTGCTCACGCATGCAAACCAGAAACTTCAACTCAAGCAAACATGCAATTAGTTCAATACCACACTATCATCAATCTAGAATATTTCAACACACAATCTCAAGCAAAACCAGAAAAATCACTTTAAAAGACTTTAAGTTCTAGCTTCCCTTACCTAGATAGATGCTAGCAGAACAAAAACAAGCCCCCAAAGAAGACCACTACAACACTACTACAGCTTACTGAACTGGGAAACAGAACCAAGAGAAGCGAAAAATGAGACCACCACTAAGACTCACGTCGAACCAAAGCTACCAAATAGTAAAGAAACGTAAGGTGAGTGGGTGGTGCTAAGTGAGAGGACGAAAAATGTAGTGGGAAATGAAATGGGAAAGTTGAAGAGTTTTTCTAATACAACCAAAGAAACTAAGGGGCTGACTTGAGCCCCTTACCTACTAGAGTTGGGCCTATCAGTTTAAGACGGAAAAAATGGGGCTTACATCTAAAAACGATTTCATATGCCATTGAACAATATTGTACAAAAGAAAAAATGTATAGTTAAGATTATGATAAGATATAAAGTACTTTGGAGATCTGAAAAAACATTTTACATATTGAACTAGTTGAAACATTGAAAAATAATGAAAATTGTTTAAGTGAATCAAAAAGTTCTTTAAATAAAAACATAGAGGATAATGAAAAATTTAAAAAAAAAAATGTTTTTTTTATACTACATAGTAAATGAAAAGTTTAGGCAAATAAATAAAAATTGAGAGAGTTAAACATTTTCATGTAAAAAAATAAATAATAAATAAAAATATAAAAAAAAAGGTAGAAATAACTAAGTGTGATATCTAAAAATCATTTAATTCAATGAAATTGATTTTGTTGATATTAAACAAGTCAAACAATTAAAAAAGATATATGAAAAAAAATTATATAAGAAAAGAAAAAAAAGGTTACAAAATTAATTGTCAAGAGAATAAGATATATATATATATATATATATATATATATATATATATATATATATATATATATATATATATATATATATATATATATATATATAAATTAGATGTTTTTCACAAATTACATTAAAAAAAATAATCTATATTATGTTTAAATTATATTCATATGAAATTGAATGGGATTTTAAATATAATTGCCAGTTTAGTATAATGGTAATAACAAATTACATGAGAGTAACATACGTTGATTTTAATGAAAATGTTTGAAATTTTTTAGGATGAAATTTTAAAACTTTATTTCTACAATTGAAATCTTTAAATATTATTACTATATTATTATAAAAGAAGAAAATTTGAATTGAAAAGATACTAATAGTTTGAATTAAGCTATGAGATAAAGAGCCCTCCAAATAAGTTTTCATACGATCATTAAATGAAGTATCATTAATTCTTATTTTAATAACGGATTTAATCAAGAAGCATTTTAAATCACCAGTAGAAATAAATATTTTTTTCTTGCACGTATATTTTAAATCATTCCATAAACTTTTTAATACCATGAAAAACTAATAGAAATTTTGTTAGACATATTATTGTCAGATGAATGAACACTTCATTGTTAAAGAACTATTATATACATAACTATCATTTTACTTGAGTGTATTTAAAGTATTTATTAACAATGGATAACAATTACAACTAACCCTATATACTATTTAAAAACAATACACTTATAGATTTTTTAAATAAATTTGTATTACTCTTTTTTATTACTTGGAGCTGTACAGGCAGGAGCCTTTCCTGTTATTTTTGGTTTGACATTACTGCACACAGCTATTGCCGGAGCTCCTTTGAACTTGAGATCAACATTAGATATCTCCACACCTTCACATGGTACACCACTGCTACAAGCAATAATTACTCCTTCTTTAGTTGCTGAAGTTCCCTTAATATTCTTGATGGTAACTTTGCTTATCTTTATTTTTGATGGATACTAGATCATCACAACAATAAGAAATGATATAGTTAGTCTTTTAAGGCCCTTTATTGTAGTCTATGAAATATTTTGCAACTAAAATAATAAAATCAACGTGTACATGAATATATAAGAGACTAAATACCTTTTTGGTACATTGGTTCCACGGACAATACTCTTGGTCTATGATGATAGGGTTCTTAACATTGTCCATGGTAATATCCTCAAATTTCATGTTAGTAACTGTTATTGTTCCTGGTTCACTAGGCCAAGTCTTAATCCTCACTCCATTGTCAGTTCCTTTCAAAGTGCAACCCTTAATTGTAATACCATCAACAGGCTCTTCTTCCTTATACTTTCCAAGGCTTCCAACACTAATACCATGACCGGGTCCACATTTGACATTTTGGACAAGAACTTGTTTACTACCGTCACCTAGTGAAACACAATCATCTCCAGTGGCAATGTTTGTATTAAGAACATTCACACCTCTTGATCTTCCAATATGGATGCCATCAGTGTTGGCACTATCATGTGGAGCACTTACTTTAAATCCATCAAATGTGAAATTGTTGCATCCCAAAACATTAACATGAAAGTGTTTGCTATCCTTACTGGTAATGCCACGAACTATTGAATTATTGATGTAGTTAAAAGCAAAATTCTGTTGACATATGATAAAATAACACAAATGAATAAAAACTAATTTTGATAGATGCTCATGTTGCATTTTATTTGAATGTCAAAAATAATATTTATTTACCATGCCAAGTAATTTGCAATTAAAGCTTTTTGAACAATCATTTTGTTTCCAAGCATAGGCACCTTGACCATCAAAGACTCCATTACCAGATATGGTTAAGGCATTAACATAGTCAATCCTGAGAATTTCGTCACCGCCAACATCTTGTGGCTTTACCGGTGCTTTGATTGTGCCATCAACGTAAAGTTCAATGGGAGCCTTGCAAGGACCTTTTAGCTTTACATGTGTCATTTGATATGTTCCTTTTGGAATCACAATTTTGACAGCAGATGTGGATGCACATGCTTGAGTCCAAGCACTTATTAAAGCCTTAAGAATATGAAAATAACAAATCATTGAAAAGTTATAATAATAACAAAGAGATCCTATAGTTTAGGATGAAATGTGATTTGGTTTCCATCAAACAATGCCAAATCTTTTTTTGGCACAATATGAAATGTCCATACCTTAGCTATATTGGTATTTTGTTTTCCTCCAAATTGTGATATTTGAAGATTTTCTGACTGAACTAAATCAAAGCTAAAGGTAATAAAACAAAAAAATAATATGATCATAGAAAACTTCATACTGTCTACTATTTTCAATTATACTACACTTTGAAGTATGTTGACTGAATTATTTTTCGAGAAGGTTTGGAATTGATTTATAATAGAACAACATGAATCCAAAATCATTAATATTATTAGCGGTTAAAACAATACTATCTAAATGTGTCTTTTCTTTTTTTAGATTTTTAATACATTTATAGAATTCAGTTATAAATTATTAACTTGGGATCATCCATGAACAATCTATTCTTATATTCTCCCTACAAAATCTCAATGTCGAAGAAATAATTCAATTTAAGTAATATGTTTTGTTTTTTCAAACATGATGTTTTTAATTCATGCTCTAAATAACAAAATTTGATTTCTAACATTTTTTTTTCTTTCACGAATAAACATTTTAAAATTATTGTAAGTTAACAAAATTTAAAATGTTAATTTAAATAATTAATTTGATAAAAAAATATTAATTATTATAATTAATTTAAATTATATTAAAATATTATCTTTTTCAAAAATAACATATAAATTTAAAAAAATAAAATATATCTGTAAATCTATCAAATATATATATATATATATTATATTTTGAAATAATATTATAACTACTAGTGAAAACACTATTTGTTATTCTTTTTATGATGATAATATTATTATAATTATTAAATATATATAATTAATTTTTATTGTATTATTCGTGAATTTTATTTATTCAGTTAACAATTTTTGACTGTAAATAATTATTTTAGTTTAAAAATAATTATATTTAAAAACTGTGAAAGATGAGATAGTGAGAACATGGGCTAATCATTAAGGATTTAGAAACTTGAAGTTATAGAATGGAAAAATAAAATTTTTGTAGTGTAGAGTCTTTTAACAAAAAAAAAAACACCAAGTATAGATGTTAAAATCTTCTATCTTAATTGTATTTGGTTAGACTCCTCTCAATTATTATATAGTATTGTGTAAGTTTTTTTATAAATTGACTTAACCTAAGTTTTAGATTCTTCATTATTCCATGTCCACACTAAATAACATGACTCACCTATGCATTAAAATCCCAGGTCTATAGATCAAACATGTAAACATTCACTTAAAATTACATAAAATAATATTTTAACATGATTTTGCATAATTTAACTTGGAATTGTTCCTCTACAAATACGTTTTTACAAGTTTATGTTCACGTCATAATAAAAAAATACCAGGTAATAAATTAGGAGATTTGTTTTTTTCTCTAGATTAATATAATATGATCACGACTAAAAATACTACTAAAAATTTTTATATTACATGAGAATGTTTTTACAAATTTGTTAAAAAAATTTGTAATAAAAAACTTTTTTCTTATATGTGTTTTAAGAATTTTAATTGATAAATAATTTTTTGTGGATAATTATTTCCTACAAAATTGTAAAATTTTTAAATATATTTTATAAAATTTGTTTTAAAAGTTGTTTTATATAAAGTATTTTACAAAAAAGTTGACAGTAATTATAAGTATGTTTTAGAAAAAAATTCAAAATAAAATTAACAGAAAATATAAATTTTTTAATAGAAGAAGAAAAAACAAAGGAATAACAAAGTTTTGAGTCATTTTATGATAATTAATTAATTGTGGGATTCATGAATTGACATTGATAATGTAATGGAGATTAGTTGGCAAATGTAAGCCTAATCAAATCAATAAAATTGCGTAGTAAGTGATCTTATTTTACCCTAATTTTTTAAAATGGAATATCTTCAAATTGGGCATTTAAAAGTGTTAGATGCAGACTTTTAATTTTTTGAAGTCCACGTAATTATAAGTAAAGACTTTGGTAGTGTTGAACATATAAAAAAGTCCTTCGACTTTAATTAAATTACTTCCCTTATCTCACTGTAGGAATTAAAATTCTGACATCTTTTTTGTAAAAATGTGCTTAACCAATTAATTTAACTTTCTCCAAAATAATATTTTATATTTAATCACCACGAGAAAGTTTATTTTTTATTTATAAATCATAGTCTGCAGATATTTTCATTACATACGAACAAACATTATTCTGAACTGAAGTCATCAACTTTTGAAATATTAAAATATTTTCCCCATAGTGTATCATAAAATTAACAAAAAGGAATTAGTAGGCACGTGTATGGATAACTTAATAAATATATTAGATGGTGGAAGTTTCTAAATGAAATCATATGGAAAAAAGAAATATTATATATTCCATTGAATAGGAAATAATCTCCAATAGGCATTTAGGTTGGTGAAAGGAACTTCAGAGTCTCATCAGAGACAAACACATAGGCCAACTCACCAGTCAACTTTATATGGAATTTTGAGCAAATGTTCGTTTTGTTTTTCTAAACTTAAAAGTTAAATTAGTCCTTCAAAATAAAAAATAAAAATTATTTTAGCCTCTAAATATTAAATTTGAGTGATTAAAAATAACCGTAAATCCAAAACTTTAGATCATAAATCCCAAATCTTAAATTTAACACAAAAAATCTGTCAAATTATAAATTTAAAACTTTAGAATTAAAGTCGTGAGTTTTTCTTCGATAAGACCTTCGATTTACATTAAATTCCTCACATAATTTATATATTTTTTTATCAGCAATGTTATTTTTTATTATTTGTCAGAAAATTTAACTCATAATCTTTCCCACTTTTTTTAGTATATATCTTCAAATTATATTCAAATTGTTAATGAGAAGAACTCAACCTACTACATTTTTTTTTTCTTTTCGCACCCCTTTCCACATTCCATCCTTATTTCTACCACCTATCATAATCTATATAATAATCCATATATACGTGTATCATTTAAAAAATAATAAATTAATAATTTCAGAGTAACTAATTATATAATTAAATTTTTACGCGTATATTTTCTATGAAAAGACGAGAGAGATAAAATTTTAACGATAATTCATGCAATCGCGACTTCGACTAAAAAGATAATGTTCCTATTGTTATTATTATATTTAAAAAGATGTTATTACTTAGAAATAAAAAAATTGTTCAACATTTTTAAGCAACGTCAACATAAAAAAAATACATGTTATGCTGGAAATATAAGTATAAGTAATAAGTAATTATAATACATTTGACAGTAGCATAGTCTAACTTTGTCTTAATTCGTAAGTTTTTAAATAAAGAAACTATTCGATGAGCAGTTTTAAAAAAGTATAAAAAAAAACATAATTCTATATATAAGTTAATTTGTTAAAGTTGTTTTTAAAAATTAAAATTACATAAATTTATGATTATCACAACCTTTTTTAAAAACAATTTTTTTTATAATAATAGAATTAACAACATTAATTCTATTATTTTACATCTTCTATTTTTTTTCTCTTTTTTACTCTCTCTGCCAATCAAAGATCACGTACCTTAATAATTAAAAATTGCAATGATTAATTTTAGAAAAATTATGTTTGAATAAGAATTTATTTGAAGTACTAAGGAATTATACGGAGCGACCGACACTTTGATGGTATAAATGAAACTACACAAACAAATAAAAAAAAAAGTATAAAAGTATTATTTTAATTTTTGAAGAAAAAAAGTATTGGTATAACTGCTATGACAATGGCAATGATGATGAAATAGTATTGGAGTTGGTACTTGGTATGATGAAAATAAATAATAAATTAATGGTAAGCAATTATGATGGTGGGAGAAGTTCTATTCTACCGTTACAACGTCACTGTGCTGACAGTGAAATGCTGTCGGTGACAGTAAGGGAAATAGAGTGAAAACATAGAAAACTACGAAAAACAAATACACTTCAAATTATCAATTTTAATTCTTACCTCATTACCGTTTGTTGATAAAAGAATGTCAAAAGATAAAAACAAAAGTACATTTAAAACTATAAGCTAAAATGTAATAATTTGTTGTATGTATTATCTAGGATTTATTTAAAATTTAAGTACTTTGTAAATTTAAATATTTATTAAATTTAAAGTATTTTTTATTTTTTTGTTTGATTTTATCATTAATAAGATAACTTAATGCTTAGCTTATTTATCATTTTTTTTTTTCAGTTTGTCCATTAACTTTTTTTTTTAAAGATAACAAATAATTTAATTAAAACAAGAATAAATAAGTTGTTTTATGAGTCAGAAACAAAAACATATAATTAAAAATTGTGTTTTTTGTTTTTAAAATTGAATTTTAATTTTTAAGATGATATTAGAGTTATTTAAAATTTAAAATTTGTTCTAATAAATTTTTTGTTTACTAAATTTATTTTTCTATCTACCATTAAGTAACTATCAAGTTATTTATCATAGAAATATTATATATTTTTTATCAAAATTATTATATATCTAATTTTTTCATATTATTATTATTATTATACTATTATTAAATATTCATATATTATGTTTTATTGTGTAATTTTTTTATTAATATAATAGAATATTGTATTTTATATATTCGACAAATTTCTAATAAATTAATATATGAAAGTTATATTTTAGTTGTTTTTTATGGAACACTTCTTATAAATACTTTTTCTTTTCATGACTTATATATATCTAATTATCTATTAAAATACTCTTACGAATTTGTCTTTAATTAAATATATAGATGAAATAAAAAGTTAAATATATTAAATCACATTTTATGTAATATTACCATAAATTAGATGGCTGAAAAGATCAAAGTCAAAGGTGATTTATGGGTTAATCTTAGAATAAAATATATACGGATTATTTTACAAAACAATGATCAAATAACCTTTCTTTAAGCTTGCCTCATGGCATTTTATTAAAGGATGGTAATATACACAAACATCTCATATTTCCTCAACTCCATCCAACACCAATAAAATAACAATTTTACGTTAAAATATCTCCTTTATTAAACATGTACTAATAGTACAACTTTCCCTTAATCTAAAGAAAAAATGTCTTCTGTTACAAAAATTTGGAACTTCATAGTTATTCGTCATATAACAGCGTACGGATGTTTTTCAGAGTATATATCTTAATCACAATTTGATGTCAAGTGATAATTTCTTAATAATTTAAGAGTTAAATATGTTTTTTGTCCTTAACTTTCAGGAAATTTTAGAATTAGTCCATTTCAAAATTTTGGACCAATTTAGTCCTTCATTTTTCAAAATACATAGATTTAGTAATTTTAATCAAGTTTTTGTTAGGTTTATTTGATATTATTTACACATTTCCGGATTGTATTTGAGTTGTTTATACTCTTTGACACCTTTTTACTTTAATGTTAAGTCAAATATTATTATGAAACGCGCTTGAAAAGTCAAATAAACTTAATCAAATCTGTTAAAATGACTAAATTCACGTATTTCAAAAGATGAAGGACTAAATTAGTTCAAAATTTTGAAATAAACTAATTCTAAAATTCACTGAAAGTTAAGGAACCAAAAATATATTTAATCCATAATTTAATCTAAATAACCCATATGCTTAGTTACAAACCCTTTTAGCATAACATTAAGAATATGCTTTAGAGACACATTTAGATCAAAATTGAACTAACTCAAACCGTGTCCTACCCTACAACGAAAATTCCTTTAATCACAAATCGAATCATAGAACAAATATTTAAGAATACATATACATAGGATTCAACAACAGACCAACAGAATCAAACTCTTACAATGATTAACACTTTCGTATATGTGAATGCTTAATTTGTCAGATTATTGAAGAAGACATTCATTTTCAAATTAAAAGAAAGACAATCTTTAGCTTTCAAATGGCTGAAAGAGATATCCAAATCAAAACCAACCATTGAAGAACCCTAATAAAATCCTTGCATGGGATTCTTTTTTTCGTAAATTATTTTATTAGTTAGTTTCTCTTTCAGATGAATGAGATGTTCCATGGAACAACTAGCATTTCAACAAAAGCTTTTTGGCTTACGCATGGCTGTTAAGTCATCTTCTATTTTAACTATTTGTTTTTCCTTCAACACCCACACAAGTCTCCATTTTCGAAACTTCGAATCAATGTCAACACTTAGCACCTTCCATATTAACAACGATTATGAACTTTTATAAACAGTCATCATCAAGAATTTGGCCAACACTTTGTTTTTGTTTCACTTTGAATTTAATATGCCAAACTCGTACACTTAGCTTACACGAATAATGAAATTTAATTTCTTTGAAAGGGGTATATTCTTTGGTTTAATGTATATAATAACTTCATTACTACCGGCCATTAATGATAAACTTGTTTGTTTATATTTGTTGCTGTTTGTGTAAGTATTTTTTAATTGAGAGTACTTTTTTTTATATCTAAGAAGTATAACTCCAACATGTTCTTAAAAAAATAAAATAAAAATATTTTTTTCTTCTAATTTTATAAACAAACTTTTACAAACATGTTAAGAATTATAATAAGCAATTATTTTGTCAGAACAAGATTTTTTTGTCAAAAGAAAATACCATAAATTTTCTCAACTCATTGGTCACTTTTTTAATTAGTATTTCCCACTTTCTAGGGATTAGCATCTTTTTAGCATTATCACCTAATAATTGTCTTAATCATTATTTTAATAGACTTAATTTACACATGTTGTATAAATAAATTTAAAAGCTAATCAATCCAACAATCTTCACAATTCTCATTATTACTATCTCCAATCTATTATATATAAAGAAGAAGAAAAAATTGCATTTCTTTTATTTTAAATTTATGTAAATTTTGTAACAATTTTTATTTCATTTATTGATATTTTCTCTAACATATATTCTAATTTTAATTAATATTTAACTTTAGGTATTAGTATCATTCTATTTACGTGTTAGTAAGAATATTAAAATATTAGTAATACAACTAAAATTGACTTTTCTAATAATTATGTAATTAGTTTTGTTTTCTACTAGATGGGGATACAAGTTGTATTACATTAATAACTTGAATTCAAATAAACTTATTCTATTTCTTTTTAAGTATCTTTGAAGAATTTTTACATTTATTTATCGTTTAAAAAGTTTAAGATTATAATAATTACCTACAGATGTACTTTGTAGGGTGGAAAAATAATTATTATAAGCAACATTAGAGAAGTCAACTCTCTCTTAACATATAACAATTTCATATATATATATTGGTCAAGTTACAGTGTTGAGCTAATGCAATTTGGGCCTCATCTTGTATGAGGTGTTTGTTTTGACGGGCTTAAAATTCGAAAACCAAACCCACTCAAAGATATTCACCCAACCGTTTGGCAGCTTCTTCTTGCACCTCCACAAATTTCCCTCTGCACCAACTTATAAGAAAATCTTTTTTTTTTTTTTTTTTGCCTTTGCTTAATTGTGTAATCTAGAAGTCATTTTTGACTTTCAAAAACTTCCGGGAAACCCGTCTACTTACCCATCCAAACTGAAAATCTGCGAACCCACTTCAGACCCAATTTTCTGTTCCAATTCTCGGAGGGACTCTTCAAGGCTTTTCACCATAAAACTGGATTACTTTTCTCAGTAATTCATCTTTTGTATTAATCATAAAATATTTATTACTTTAAGTTTACATAAAATATTAAAATAATTTTGTTGACCTTGAGTTGGTCGGGTTAATATCTTTTATATTAATGATCACATCTAGAGTTATTCACTTTGAAATCTGGAAAGTTTTATTTTTTAAATATTGAAAAAAAAATTACATATTTAAACTACATTTTGACTCGATTTTTTAATAATAGGAGGCTAATAAATATATTATATACTGATCAAAACAAATTGGGAGTAAAATTTTACTTCAAAAATTTACCGTTAATGAATAGAATAGAAGGGAATTCGAAGAACTCAAGTCCACGTTAACTCCTATTTGATGGTGGTTTGTAGAGATAAAGACTTTGCATGAAACGTTGATCGTGCATTACTTAGTACTAGTTCGTGATTGAATGTTGGAGGCGTCTGGGTTTGCTGCTCTGTGAAACATTGGTATGATTTCTTCTTTGAAGTTTCGTATTTGTTGGAGTTGCTTATGGGATCAAGATCACAAAAAATCATTTTTATTTAAATCTTCATCAAATGTTTGGGCACAAAAAAAAAACACATTTGTCCAAGTCCTTAATAATGTGTTTGATATTCCTTTGTTTCCAATTACATTTTCTTTGTATAAAAAGGAAGACATTGTCTTTGTGTAGATTTTTGAAGAAGTTTATCTTACTGGTTTAGAGGAGTAAACAAATAATTTGCATAGGTGTATTTTTGTTAACAAAAGGAGATGAATTGTGTACACATTTAGACCTTTGTAAAAAACTTATATGGCTTGGAAGCATTTGGGTCAATTGAAGGCAATTTTACTTGGCAAAGGATTTAATGAAGTTTTTTTTTTTTTTTCTACTTTAGAAGACATGCGAAGAGTGTTGGATGTTGGAACTTAGAATTTATCTCTTCCATGATTTGTATTTTTTGTTGGATAAAAATTTTTATTCCAATTTTTGTGAAAAGAAAATCCAATGTTGGGTTCGTCTTCATCATTGTCATCTTTTAGAGTTTGAGTAGTCCAAAGCAATTTTGTCGATAGCACATGTAAATAGAAATGGCTCAAATGGTATTAATAATTTAAATACTGTTATGCGATGCGTTTGAAATATCAAATGAATTTAATAAAATTTTGTTAAAATAACTAAATTTACATATTTCTAAAGTTGGGAACTAAATTGAATCGAAATTAAAAAAAAAAAAAAGATTAACTTTAAGAGTTAAAAGATGAAAAACATATTTAACATTTTGTTAAACTATATGTGTGATGTAATTTGACATAGTTTGATGTGGTCCAAAATAAAATCTTTATATGAATTTACTGAAAATTCTAAAAGCAGCAAAATCTTATCTTTAAAATTAAATTACTTTTCCATTCTCATGACGAGGATTTCAAAATGTTTGTATCATATACCAGAGTGAAACTTTTATCCTTCAATATAGAAATGGCCGGAAAAGAAAATCAACAATAATCTATTTTTTTCCTTCTAATGAAATACTCTTATTTATTAATTTTTCACTTTAATTCCATCCTATTTCACCAAAAAACTTTTATTTCACTTAATTTTTATTTCTTTCTCTTTATATTCCTTCCCCCTCTCTCAGCATAAAAATCAACCTAAAGCATGATTAAATTTTGAAGGATAATTAAAGCAAAAACTATTGGTGTGGCCTGAAGGGCATGGTTGTGAAAAGTTCGTGATCAATCAAAATCATCCATGAGTTGGAATCTGTCTCTAATTTATTGCAGGCTGAAGTGTGTGTGAAGATTCATTGGTCCTGATGCAACAAATATTCACCATCTTAAAGAGATTTGACTCATTCATTCATATCTTTTTGATCATTGCAAGTACAATATCACCAGTTATCCTCATTTCACATTCACAACACAAATGGCCCCTCTTCTCTTTCACTTCATCACCTTTTCACTCATTATTAGGTCCCACTTCTTCACCTAAAATTAATTAAACATTTTCTAGAAGAAAAAATAAATAAATTGTTTAATTGAAAAATAAAAAATGAAATCATTTTTAGCAAAATAAATGTTCATTATTATAGCTGTCAAAATCGATCAGAACCCGCGAGTCAATTTTATTCATCACGGGTTTAGATTGAGTTGAGTTGAAATTTTTTACAAATTTTAATACGAATTAATTTTTTACTCGACTCACCTAAAATTCTACTCACTCAAATCGAACCCGTGATGAGTCGGGGATCAACCCGTAAATAAAAAATCACATAAGTATATTTTATTATTTGGACTTTGCATTTTGGTCGGATTAGGTTATTTTTTTTAATCAACACATTGGTATTTTTGTGATTTTGGTTTGTAGTTCAAGTTTAACATTCTTTTGGATTGCATTTGAATTCTACTGAAATTTATTTAGATTTTAATCAAAATTATATTTAGCATTTTTGAGATTAAAAAAAGTTGTATTTTTTTTAGATAAGTGAATTAGTGAGTCAACTCGTTTAACTCACCAACTTATGGTAGACCAGACTGAATTCAAATTTTTTTAACTCATTACTAAATAAATCGGATTAAATTGATCCGCTCAATAATCAACTTATAAATAATTGAACCAGACTGGATCATACATTACCGATTTTTCCAGTTATATGATATCCACAATTAATGCTTTGAGTTATCTTTGAATTTCGAATGAACTTGTTTGTAATTTTATTTTTGTAACAGTGGAAAGTGGTACTAGAAATTTTAAATTCTTCATCATTGCATGCATAATGGCTTATATCATGATTAGGCATTCTTACAATCTGATATAACTGTGACCCAAAATATGTAGGGTTGTACAGTACCTTAACTAATGCTTATGGCCCCACTAGAAGAGTGTCATTCATGTCCTTAAATAAATAAAAAACTATTAAGCTTTCGTCATTTTTTCAAAATTCCAGTTAGTATTCCACTTTTATTCTTTTACAAATATTAGATTTTATCAATTCAATTGATGAATTATAAAATGTTACACTAAACTATAATTATGTTTTCTTTTAACTTCGTATCCATGATTTTGCTTCTGTGTCTTTTTTCTCTGTAACTTTAGATTTTAATTTTGATCAAATCTCAGTTTAATATATTTGATTTTTATTTTTAAATTTAATCAATTGTAATTCTTTTATAAGTGAACATGATAGGTTTGTGATTTAATTTTTTAAAAATAAATTAAATAAACATATGTGAATTTGAGGATTGTACTAAAGTTACAAATTTTACAAAAATATACGATAATTAAAATTAAGAGAAAAAATAGAGAAATTATTATCATAAATCAAGAATTAAAGAGGGCTAAAATTTTAACTTAGTCAGAATATTATTTACTATGTCAAATTTTATGTACTTTGTTAAAATTTATTAATAGAAGCTACATTTTTAATATTTAAAAAATAATATTATAAATGTTTGCGACTGGAAAATTCATCTGATTATTATTAGTTATAAGTAATTTAATTATTTGGAAGAAGAAGAAAAAAGGGGTGGTTAAAGAAAACAACAGAAAATAATATTATTTATTAGATATTTCAACTACTTTTGTTATTTTATTGATTTTAAAATATTATACAGCTTCAACTCTTTTGTTTTTATTATGATAATACAAGTTTCTTTTTCATCTTTCGGTGGTATTGGTTTTATTTATTTATTTGTCTGTTAATCGGTGTCCCAAAAATAAGAATAATTAATATATATTAGTTTTATAAAAATTCATAATTAATTAAGTATGATATTGAATAATTTCTGATTTAATAATTATTTATTTTATTTTATTTTATTTAAATGATGAAAAATTCATAAATATTATATAATTGTGTTTAATATTTTATTTAATGTTTTCTAATAAAAAATTAAAAATAGTATTAAAATATAATTAAACATAAAATATTTTAAATTAAAAGAAAAATCAACAGAAAATAGTATAAAAATATAAAAAGTTAAAAGAAAATACAAATTTGAGATTTTATTAATTTTTTTTCACTGACTTCTCGATAATATTTTGTAGCATTTCTTTTAATTTAACAAAGTTTCCTATATTAAAAAAATAGACAACATTTTAATATTTAAAATTATTAATTATAAATACATAAAGCTGATGATATAAAAAATTTAATTACCTAAATTTGTAAATGAAACACAGGATATAAATTTGTATTTTTAATATTAGAGATTTTTTTTAGAAGAGACCTTAAAATTTTCAAAATATTTATTTGATGCGAAAGAGATGTTTAGAAATTCCAAAGGATATGTTTGTCTCTATAAAGTATATTATATGAGTTTATATTATGGGTCTTGCTAACCGATGCACTAAAAAATATTTGTTAAGGATAAATAAGATGTATTAAATCTTACAAAATTACATAATTTAGTGTGATATTAAGTAAAATTTGATTTAACAACCATTAATACAATTTTATTTTATTTAAAGGACAAAAGTGTTTATACATGTTGTACATGTGTGTTTAATATTTTATTTAATACTCATCAATAAAGGTTAAAAAAACAATCAAATAATAAAATAACTACATTTTAATGTTGTTAAAAATTAAATATAATTAAACATAAAAAAATTTAAATTATCAGAAAAAACCAACAAACAAATAGTGTTAAATATTTAAAAAGTTTACAAAAAAAAAATTAGTAATTTTTTTTTGCCTTTTAGTAGAAACCTTGAAATTTTCAAAGTTCTTATTTTGTATAAGAAAATTATTGTCTAAAACTTTAAAATGGTATTTTTTGTCTTTGTAAAAATTGTTATATGTATTTATATTATTTTAATTAATGTACTTAATTATTTTAACTTTCAAGGCAAAAATGATGGAACCAATGCACATTAGTTATTGTTTAAGAAGTATCTTAAGGAGACTAGTTAACATTTTCCTATGTTATATGAGTTTATATTATTTCAATTAGTAGAGTTAATTATTCCAATTTTCAATATAGAAATGATAAAATCAATGATGATTAATTATACCTTAATCAATATTCTAAGGACACTGGTTAACATTTTACTAATTTTTGTATTACTTAAATATGAGACTTTACAAATCAAATATTTTAAGTAGTCGCAAAACGTGATAAATTTAAAAACCTAATTGAAAGTCTCGAAGATGATAGTTTAAATATTCCAAGAGTAATAACTACCAATAACACATAAAAGTCATAAGAGATGGAAAAAAAAAATATCATAGTTTTGTTCATAGCTACTCAATGTTGCTAAGAGATATGTTTTCAATAATATAGATCAAATGTGAATATTTTTCATCTTAAACAAAAGAGTACATTTCTTTCCGTAGAAAACAAAGTATATTTTTTGGAATAAAAATGTCATAATACAAATTTACTATGACTCAGCAAAAATTAATTCCGAGTTTCAAATCGTAAAGAAAAAAAAATAACATCGTAATTTGATGGAGAAGGGTTCTTTAAACTTCATAAGTTCTATCTACTACATCTGTCGCTCTTTAAAAACTATTTTACTTTCTGTAAAATTTATTTCAAATCATCTTTTGTACTTGATTATTTTTATTAAAATATTCTTAACTATTTTACAATTTTTTAGTCAATAAAAAAAATTAAAATTATAAATTACTATATAATATCATTGTTTGTTCATTAATCCTATGCAGGATTGATCTTCCGAATTACGAAAAAAAAAAAATTGAAAACCAGTTTTGTGTGCTCACAAGAACACTTTTGTTGAAAAGATGAATCAGAAGCCATTTTGGACTTTGGTGCCATTGAGCTAAGATCAAATGACGCACAACCAATAGAGGAATTTCTTGGTTTCTGTTCATCAGCAGGAACAAAACACAGCATCGATATTACCATAGTCACAAGTCACAAGAGCCACTTGCATAAGCATAACAACAAACCAAAAATAATAATAATGGACTCAATTAAAAAAATACTTAAATGATTTTCTCCAACAATTTACTATTTTAAATCATAACAATTTTGAACCCAATTATCAATTTCCCATACCTTCTTTCCCCAGTCCTCTGTATCAGAAAATAGAAGTAAAAAGACCATTTTGCTTCACCATTGGCAAATTTTCTGGGCACCCTTTTATTAAAAGTTCAAAACTTTTCCATCTAAGCAATTGAAGATTGATCCATGTTTGAGAAGGATTATAAACAGCAGATAATTGAGAAGAAACCCACTTGATCAAAAATGAAAAGACTCTATGGACAATTTTTGCAGCATACAATTGCTTCAGAATATGGGAAAATATGCAAAACAAAGTGAAAAATAAGTAGAATTAGAAAAAGAAAAGGAAAAAACCCGATGATGATTGAGTATTAATTCCTCTATTTTTTCTCCTCCTTCTTCTCTTCTTTCTTCTCTTCCTTCTTTTCCTCTTTCTTCTCTTCCTTTTTCTCTTCCTTCTTCTCTTCCTTTTTCTCCTCTTTCTTCTCTTCTTTCTTCTCTTCTTTTGCAGGTCCAACTGATATAATATCCACTTTCCCCACTTTCTTCAGTTTCTTCACTATTTTCACTGTGTCCATTTGGCCAACCACTGTTAACTTCTGCTCCTTCACATCAGCAACAATTGAATCAACCCCTATGGATCAAACCACAAAAACCAAACAGATCAATCATTTTTTTTTTCATTTAATGATTAGATGGAAGGGGAGAGAAAGATCCTGAATTCGATGAGAAGAGAAAAATGAGAAAGTTTATGAATTTAACTCACCGACTAAAAAAAATACTAACAAGTAACATTTTTCCATAAAAAGATAAAACAAATTCAGGGTAGAAAGTTTGGGTTTTACAAGCCACCCACCATAGATATCAGCAGCAGCTTCAATAGCCTTCTGCTTGGTTTTGTCATCAGTCATGGTCAAAACCTTTAACACAACCTTCTGTTGAGGATCCAAAGAGGGGTAACAACATGCAGAAGAAAGAGAAACAAAATTAGTAATCACACGAGCTTCTTTTTCTCAGTGACTCAAATGATGAAAATGTAACAAAAGAAGCATAAGGAATGAAAAAAAGGGGTATGCAGAGATGATGAAATGAAGATTGGTACCTGAGCCATTTGAAGAGGTGTGAAAGGAAGAGTGAGAGAATAAGGGGTTTGGGAAAAATGAGAAGCATGTAGTATATAAGGGTAAAGGTGTGAGGTTTTGGACTTGTTTCTTTTTATTTGTGCGTGTGACTGTGGAAGTCACATTCGAGAGATGGACCCTCCAAATGCACATTTCTTGCCGCATATATGGTGCAATTCGACAGCACACAGGACAAATTTTTGAGTGTTTTAGGCATGGTGATCACATTCTCTGCCATTTGGGTTTTTCTAAGTATTTTTATCTTTCTTCTTTCTTTCTCGCCTTGGTATCTTTTCTTATCGACTTTGGGAAAACGAAACTTGCATCATTGCACATTAGAATGAGTAAATGCAAAGAGTGGATTGGAATTTGGAGAGAGGAAAAAGAGTTGCTGAAAATCAAGTTAAATTTGCTATCTTGGCCTTTTGACTGGTCCCTTGTTCTAGAGAGATTAGAGTTGCATCATGTCACTCTCATTTCCCTTAATGCTAATGCTAAGTGAAAGATTTATTTAATTGTAACCAGGGATTAATTTATTCCATTTTGGGTAAATAATAAATTTTAAGTGTATCTCACTCTTGAATCGATAAATATTTATATCAGTATAAATTTAAGAAAATAATTTTTTGACTACTAAATTTTGACAACTTTATATTATAATCTTAGGTGTTATCTTCTTAATGATTTTTTATTTTTTTTATTTTCTCATTTTCAACATTTCAAAACCATTTAGAAGATGACACCTCATGTTGTAAAAGAAAGTTGTCAAAATATAGTAGTCAAAATATCATTGTCCATAAATTTATCTTATTTTAAATTGACGTGGGATCTCTAATCGATTTTTTCATGTTGAGATATCTATTTCGATTATGAAATTAAACATTAACGATGATTTCATAATAATCTAATAAAAAATGACATAATAGATTTAATAAATAATAATTTTTTTATTTTTCAATAATAGAGATTAAATGATTTTGTTATTTTTTTTTAAAAGATAAATTTTAAGTCTAACTAATCCTAAAAAATTAATTTTTAAAATAAAATTTACACTTACTTTTATACTCTAAATTTGTTTTTTTATCTAAATGTATAAAATTTCAAAAAACAAAAATCAAAATTTCAAAAAAAAAATCAGAATTTCAAAATTTTTAAGATTTAAAATTAAAATTACATTCAAAGAAAAAGAGAAAACTAAAACTGAGATTGGGAAATAATAAAAAAAAAATGAAGTATGTTATTAATATTACTGTTGGTCGTTAGAATTTCTTACACAGGATACACTATCTTTTAGTTTTTATTGTTTCTTTTTGAAGAATAATATTCCATGAAGAATAGTAAAATAATGGTCAAATGCTATGCACAATGTCAAAAAGTATTTGTAGACCTTGTCGTTTCTTTCTTCTTTTATCGTAGTACAAAAGTTTGAATGTTAGTTTTAGATCTTTGGTAATGGAATATACAAGATCTAGCTCAGAATTTCATTACGTTTTAAATCAAAACGAAATGCAAGATTAGGAAGTAGGTGATGTTTGAAACACGACAAATATTTGAAACACATGCCTCATGTAAGAAAATATAATAATTTTTTTAGTAATGGCAATGGAATACCGACAGAGAATTTCCCATGAAGACAAAAGATCCATTGTTGTGAAAAAATTATGATGAGGAAAAGTATTGTGACTTGGTATAAGACATAGGAATGGGTTACATACAAAATATTCTTCCTAGATTGTCTGTTCCTGTGACATATGCTTTTCACTACACTGTTTCTTCCTTCATCTTACCTCAAACTTGTGAAAACGAAAGATGGTGTTGTTGCTGTGACAGCACTAGGACTTAATCAAACATATCCAAAACAAATTAACTAGGATATGATGGATGTCTTTCAAGTTAAAAAATGAACTTTAACCTAATTTTTAAACCAAAGGTTGAAACTTTTTTTTTTCTTTTCTTTTCCTCTTACTTGCCATTACCTCTTCTTGTTCCTCTTAGTTATTATTGTTGTTGTTGGAGGGAATTTATTGTGGTACCATTTTTTGCCTCCTTCCTTTATATTAATATTCAATTAATGAAGATGAAATGGATTTCTTAAGTGTAAAGTTTAAGAGAGTAATTGAGAGGAGTTCTTTATGCCTGGCATATCTATTTTCTACATATTGAACTGTTTCTTAAAATATATTTATTTTTTAATAGAAAAAGTCTACGTAAACTTATCTGCACTTTAATGAACAAACAAATTTTGGAGTCAAATTCTTAATATGACAATAAGGAGATGCAATATAAAAATTAAAGTGAAAAAAATTTAGTTCAATAAATATTTTTTTAGGTTTTGTTATAAAATATTATTGAAATTTGTTAAATTTTTTCATTGGTAACATATATTAGTATTTCAATTTGTACATAATATTTAAATAATTATTATAAAAAGTTAGTATTATATTCATTGGTAATTTAATAATAAATATTTACATTTTTGGAATGGCAAAAATAGTTGTCAAAAATAAGTAGGACCGCACTGGTTCGCAAATAGGTAGGACCGCACTGGTTCGCTATTCGCCAGTCAAAAATGGGTTAGGTCAGACTGACCTGTCAATTAATAATAATTTGATCTTTAAAGGATAGGTTGACAGACATGGCTAGGTTGGCTTGTCAATTTTTTTTTTAATTCTTTTAATTTTTAAAATTTGTTAAAAGTATATTTAATTATATAAAATATTTTTAAACTTTTAATTGATTAGTTATGTCTTTAATAGATAAATTTAAAATAATTATTATATTTACATATTAAATTACTCTATTATCACTAGTAATTGAAACTTAATTTGTAAGTATTAATGGTTTAAATTAAAATACCATTATATATTTACACCTTTAAAAACAAAATATAAAAAAATAATTTGTTTAATAATTTTTATTTTTATTTTTAATTTAAAAAATAATGGATTAACGGATTGAGTAAGTTGACTCCTATTTTGGTCTATCAAATTGTCGAATTAGATAAATCATAACAAAACGAATCGATAGATTGAAATTTTTATCCTGATCCATTTCATTTTACATAGGCTGACCTATCGATCCAATCCATTTTATCATTTCCTAACGTACAAAAATAATTGATGTCATTTCCTCTTATAAAATTTACTTGGAATTGTCAAGGAGTAAATTCCGCTCTCACTAAAAGAATCCCTTCTCCTGTTGAACCTTCATAACCATCTATTTACTTCTCATACTTCCAATTTACTCACCATTTTCTTACTTTTGTAATGAAATCGAGAACAATCAGGTTACACTATTCTCTTTATTCCCATGAATCTATCTAGAATTTAGTACTATTTACATTTCCTAGCCTTCTACAAACCAATTTATCAAATTAATTTTCCTAAACTCATACTGTGAGGTAGCTTAATAATTTTAAATTGATTGCAACTATAACATTCTCAAGCACCGCATAAAAAAAATATGAAAACAAAAGCGATTACATGCTCACTAAAGAAATTCTTATCTTTTCTGCAAACTCACTCCATTGATCTTATGAAACACCCACAAGTTAGCCAGTGGTGATGCAAGGACAATGGAGGGTGAAGTGGTTGAATAATTATGGCAGATTCAAATTCAATGGTGGAAAGTGAAAATTACAGTTAGTGGGTCAATTGGTTGGCCAAATATTGGAAAACACAGTTCCTTCAACATGTTTCTTTTCTAAATCAAGAATCTCAACTTCAAAGGTGCTAAGTGATTTTATACACTTCCACTTACTTTGTCAGATTCCAGAGTATTTTCCATGAGATCTTTTTCCAACATGATTACACAAATTCAAAACATGCAATTACTTTAATTAACATAATGTTTTTAAACTTTAATGTAAGTTTTCATGTTATTTAATATTTTTTTACACATTATTGTTGTGTTGTGGTAATATTCTTAGTCTTATGCATTTGTCTTTATAAGTTGGTTAAAATTTTACCTTATTGCATTTTGAATTTAATTAAATTGCATTGACTGTATAAATGAGATTAACTGGTAATTTTACCTTACACATTTATGCATTTTACCCCTTTTTTATACAGCAAAAAAAATCATACATGTGAAGATTGGATGTGAATCTCACTTCTTTGTCTTATAAATAAAATATCAAAATTTTGAACTAAATTAATTTTTGAAATATCGAATGGAGAGTCTTTATAGGTTAAATTATATATATAATCTTCTTCATACATCTATCTTAGTGACTATTTTTGTTCTTAATTGTTATGTTTGTATATATACTCACATAGAATTTATAGTTTGACTATATTTTATCTTAATAAAGAAATATTTGGTTACTTATGGATTATAACTAACCAAGATTATAGTTAGAAAAAGAAGAGAGAAGAGAAAGATATGTGATGGTTTCTCTTCGTCATCCAAAAATTGTTTCATCTTCAAGCTTTCCACTCTTTATAGGTATTTTCCCTTCTCCGCTTTAATTTTAAAAAAGAAACTATATACTCTACTTTTGATAGAAGATAACAATTTCGTGAATTGAAATTTGCTGAGAAAAAAAGTTAGGTTAAGGTGGATCCAATTGGTCCATAACAATTTCCCTCAAGTAGTATTGAGGTTCATAACAAATAATTATATATTGCAAATTACAGACACTTAATTATTCTGTTTTTCCATGCAATGTTTTAAAAAAAAATCGCATCATATAAAAGCTTAAGATTTTCAATGAGACATGAGACGATAGGGTGATACTTCAAATGTGCTAGGCCTCGGAAGTTTCATGTGTCCTTAAAATGACTTTCATTTATGAAAAAAAAAAAGGTAAAAAGTTGAGTGTGGATTTTTTAGTGTTTTATTTGTGTTGTTTTTCCATTATGTCTTTAAAATATATTAATTTTCATTAATTTTAAAATTTTAAAATATATTAAAATTATTTTTAAAGTATCAAAACAATGTGATTTTAAAGCTTAACAAAAGACATCACAAAAAATCTAAGAAAAAAATTATTGGAAGCTAAAAACATAACTAGAAAAGATCTTGATACATTATCTCGACCAAGATGAAAAATATTTTGCTTTTTTAATATACTATATTGATGCCATTTTTAGTTCATAAGTTTGAAAAGTTTATCAAAATAGTATGACAACGTGCTTAAAATTCTAGAAGTATGCCCTTAGATTTTTAAATATGTAAACGAAAAAGTACTCACCTAATATTTCAAAAAGGTATAGAAAAAAAAGTAAAAGAAAAGGTTTAAAGTGTGTGTGTATATGTGTAGTAAGAAGGTGTTTTACTGTATTTTTGGATAACCAAATTATTCAAAAACCAAATTAATCACTTTTATTTATTTATTTTTTTCATTTACAAATTTCAAACTTGATGTGTTCATTAGAGAAATTAAGCATTTCTTATATGGATTATTTATTGTATTCAGGAGAAATTTTGGAGATGTTTTCTATCTTTATTTTTTCACACAAATTTTGTATCTTTTAATATCAAATTAAGTAATACAATTTTCGATGTTTCTTTATACAAATTAATTAATTAACATATTTTTACTCTCTCTGTTGTAGCATACTTCTTCACATTAATTTTTTCCATGGTTTCGTCACTGTTATATATAAATTATACACAACATCAAAAAAAAGAAATTAACCAAGAAACTCATTGGATATTAAAAGGAGGCACAAGACAATACACTCGAGAAAATTGGCAAAAAAATCAACCAATAGTAAACATACTCTAATTTCCTAGGAGAAAATGTCTCACTCAATTTCTTCTTCTTTCTCTCTTCAAAAGAGAAACTAACCTGAGAAGTGAGGAAAAAAGTATGCATGAACCTGATCTAATCCAATTACATTATAGTGCAAGCATGAGGGTTATCATCACTGAAGAGAGAAGCAAAAGCTTCATCAGATGCCACAGCAACTGAATACACTGCAGGGGTGTGGAAGAAAGTGTGAACTCCATTGGTAGCTTCACTTTTGTATGCATCATAGTAATGGTTAACAATGTAACTAGGGTACTTGTAAAATGAAGAAAAATGAGCATGCCCTGGAAATGGCCATGGTTCTGCCACTTTCCCTGCACGTTTTATTGCCTTCAGAACCTTCTTTTCCTCCAATCCATAACCCCTCACTGTTACTTTTTGTGATTCCATTTCAACTTCTACCTCATCTACTCCTGCAAATCACACTTTCAAAGTTCAAAAACTTATATATAATACATTCTGATATGCTTCTAACTCAATCTTTTGACAGATAGACTTCAGTTGGTTTGACAAAAAGCAGAAAGTTGTGAGTTTGGGGAATTGATTTTACTTTATGTGAGAAAATCGACTTTAGTTGATGAAGAATTTAGAAAGAGTTGTTTCTGTCTCGATGTGAACTTGTTTTTTTGAATTGATTTGGAGTGTCTCAAAACAATTTATCAACATGAATGGATTTTAGAAATTGATTTTGGGTGTCTCCAACGTGAAACCAAGCATAGACTAAGTTAAAAAAGCTAAATTTCATAGCATGGTAGTTAAAAAAAGTGACTAACTCAATTATACATATGGTGCTTGATGACCCAACTTAAGTAAAAGTCACTTTGTAGTACTTTTTTTTCTTGCTTTTGGGTATGCTTATTACCATGCTGAATGAGAGCTCATAATGTCATGTTTCTCATGAGTTCACTTTTCATGAAGAAAGAAATGAGAATCATTTTTGTTGACTACCAAAACCTAAAAGTTGTAACTTTAAGACATCATTTATCCATGTAACAGAATACACATTATAGGAAGTAACGAAACAACAACTAAAGATGTATAGTTGCATATAACTTGCAGACTTTCACCTCAAAATAATTAACATTGATCAACTAGTAATTACAATAATGTGAAGGGTCCATTTCTAATTTGTTGTAAGCTTACAGAACTGGTTTTGTTTTCATTAGTAATGACAATTAATGTTGTTTGGTTAAGGTGTGACAGAGAGGCAACCTAATTTGTTAGATTGGAAAACATGTCTGAAGAAACTTGGAACCCAACTGGCAACAGGAAGGTCTACATGGACCCCAGAATGGTATGGTGTACCAAATTCTTGACTTATGGTTTAACACTTAGCAAAGAAAGTGAGGAATGCACATGGAGATTTTTGAAATCAAAGCCCAAACAAAATGCAAAGATAAGCAACACAACTGTTACCCTTCAATGACCCATGTATACCAGAAAATGAAAGGGGACCCAAAAAGAAAAACCAGAAAAAAAAAACAACACACACAGAGAATTGCTTATTCAAAATTGCACCTTTGAGTTTGAAGAGAGCTTTCTTTAGTTTTGAAGCACATCCTTCACAATCAAGATTTGGGACTCTCACCTCTATCATATTCTGCAAAGAAAAATGCTTGTTAGTACTTTTGTACTACAACAAATATCAGATGAAAACGTGCTTCCATGAAATTCCAATGCAATAATGAAGAAAAACCAACTTTTATTTTGAGAGTAGAAGTATGAAAAAAAAAAAAAAAACTTTCAAACATTTTTACATTCATTTGAGATTCACTTTACATATTTTTTTTTTCACACTCTCAAATTCCAATGCAATAATCTTTGAACTATATCTACAACTGAAAACCAATCATGCAGTAGATACATGTACAAAAAATGGTTATAGCAGAATGATTCTGCAGTGTGAAACATTGTAGCAATCTCAGTCATAAACTTCACTTCAAAGGCACAAACAAGTGCAATGAACCAAACCATTCTGTGCTTGTGTAAGAGATATGATCAGAAGAAGGGACTTACAGACATATTTGCTTGTGTAGATTAAGCTGAAACAAGAGTGACCCTTGTTGCAGAAAAAGGGAGAGAGTAGTGTGTTGTGTTGAGTTGAGGATGAAAGAGATGATGGTAACAGAAACTATGTGAAGGGTGTGTTTTAAAGAGCTATGGTGAAAAAGGATGATTGGGATTTTGAAACCCGAAAAGGGTGCAGAGAATAGTATATTCACGCGTGGGGTGAGGCAAAAGAAAAGCGTGAATTCCTCTCTCTTACGCTCCCCAATTTTGAGGCACACAGTCACACCCTGTCTCCATTGACTTGCCACCACCCATGCACCCATGGACCACTCTCGGCAACAAAATTTGAACAACTGTGAGTGGAATCATGAAAATGGAAGACACCACTCACTGATTCCTCACCTTTTCTGTTTTCTTTGTTGGACATGTACTCACCATCATGCCTACCTGTTTATGTTGCAGTGCTTGTAAACGAAACAAGGTGCATGGTGGGTACCATGTAATCAACATCTATCTACGAAGATTATAATGTTCTTTGTTTTCAAATAATCATACTTGTTCTCTCTTTACCCTTTTTGCAATTCTTTTTTGTATATGATAGAGGTGTCAAACGTAAGAATGAGGAAAATAAAGATTCATCTTATGCTAAATTATAGTCTATCATGTCATTTTTAACAGTCTGGTACCGAATTCAATCTTTAAGTCGAAATAACACAGAGGTTATGTTTTTTTTCTTTATTATTATCGGCGACAAATGTTAGATATTAGTTTTTATTAGTTGAAAATTTAAACCAACGGTCTCTTTAATCTTCCTTTTTAGATTTATCAAATCAGCTAAGGAAAATGATTTTTTGACAACTAAATTTTGATAACTTTCTCTTACAATTTTATGTGTTATTTTTGAAGTGATTTTTCGTTTTTGTATTTTCTCGTTTTCAATATTTTAAAACCACTCAGAAGATGTCATCTCATGTTGTAAGATAAAGTTGTCAAAATTTAATAATTAAAATATAATTGTCCTTTTATTAATTCGTGAATAAGATGATGAAATTCACAATATTTTTTTCGTTTTCTTTCCATTTGATCATTAAGTCACAAAATCATGTTTTTTCACCAATAGCACAAATCCCTAAATCCTTAATTAAGTTTTCCCCAAATTCCTAATTTAAACCTAGTTTCTTTATCTCACTGTATACAAACTGTCCATGTAATAAACAAAATGAAAGACGTAATACAAATAGTGCGACATGTATAGTGCTTTGTTACTCATTGAGATAACGTGGCACAAAAAGACCAAATTAAACACAAAACACTTGAAAAAAATTAGGATCATCAACAACAAATACTGTGAAAATGAAGACCAAATAAGTGTTTAAGCTTTTCTTTTAAATGATATAACAAAACTCACTTATAAATTATTATACAAATTTAATGTGCTAACGATTCCATTTCACTATAATTAGTTAGTTAACTCGTTTCTAACTAAATAGAATTTTAGTGGTGTTAGTAGTTTTCAAAGTCGGAATCCTTTGATATTAATTATGCACATCAAAACAAGTGTAATAAAAACTTTTGCATAAGCAAAAAGGATCTTTTGATAGTTTTTTCTTTTATTCAAATTTTATTATGTGAAATGGATAATCTAGACAATCTAGGTGATATACAACTCAGCATTATCTTGAATAATGAAAGTATAATATTTTATATACAATAATAATCCCTTCTTTAAATTTTGTTGGTCTCTCTTTAACATCTTTCAACATTATATTTATATGCTTAGAGGGATGTCAAAGATGTTAGATCAACCTTTTCTTTTTTGAATCTTGAAGGAGTCAATCACGTACCTAAAAGATGTTGGAGTTGGAGGTTGGTCCATGTAACATCACAAACTAAATTATTTGGCATAACGGTTTGAAATGCTTTTAAGTTTTTTTAAAATGTTTAAATTATTTTATTAGGAAAATAAAATAAAATTTTCTAAGATAATTTTGAAATATTATTGAAAGTGTATTTTAGCATCAAATTTAAAAAACTAAAATGATTATATTTGCTTGCTTGACCACATGCAAAGGCACTTTCGCAATCGAAGCAGAAAAGGCAGATAACGATCTTCTGTAATAAAGCTGGTTTCATAATATTCCTCGCAAGAACTTCTTTGCAGAAAAGGTATAACTCTTTCAAACAAAACTAGACAAAAATATTTACCAAAATCAAATAATTAAAGTCTTGTGTCTACTTTTTACAGAAGCCTTTTGAAAATTTAAATGAGTATAAGTTGAACATTAATTAAATATAAAAAGTTAAAAATTAAAATTTAAGAATCAAAAATAATTCGATAATGATTGGACTAATAGATTCAACAAAAATCAAACTTTTATACGACAACTTTTAACATTATAGTTTTGATAGCATGTTAAGAAGTGAACTTAAACATAACTAAACCTCATAACTAATTTGTAAGATGAGATTTACATAATTTATATACTCTAAATTAATCTTATCTTTTGTTGATGTAAGATTTCTAACGGATAAGAAATCATAATAATATTTTTTATCCAAAATCTTAAAATAATAATTGTGTGGATCTTTTCTTTTTATATTGTTTAACTTTTCTATTTTACAATATTTGATATTTTTTTATGGGTTTATATTTTATCGAATGGTTTGGTTATAGTTATCGAAAGATTATGATTCTATATATATGACATTGGTTTTATACATACACATATAATACATTTGACACCACTTTTAACACAAAACCTTAAAGCAATGATGTTATGAGTTTTTATTCTTATGTAATATTTAGGTTAAAATACCTTTTTGGTCTCAATTTTCGTCAAGTTTTTTCAAATAAGTTCTAATTTTGGTTTTGTGTTCAAATAGGTCCTAATTTTTGTCAATTTTGTTCAATTAGGTCCTTTTTTGCTAACACCGTTTAAATCATTAACGACCATGAACAGTGACTGCCACGTGTCACTTTGTGGTTTTTTTATTTTTTTTTTTAATATTTTTTAATATTTTTTTAATATTTTTTAATATTTTTTAAATGTACACGTGTCAACCCAGGAGCGTGCCACGTGTCACTTTGTGGTTTTTTTGAATTTTTTATTTTATTTTTTTGAATTTTTTTTGAATTTTTTTAAATGTCCATGTGTCAACCCAGTAGCGTGCCACGTGTCAAAGTCAATACTCTATATTCAATTTGGTCCTTATATTTGTTATTTTTGTTCAATTAGGTCCCAATTTTTGTTAACATTAACCAATTTGGTCCCTATCGAAAATGTGACCAAATTTATTTTTTATATCAAAGTTATAATGACGTGAATTTTAATATATTATATAAAAATATTTAATAAAAAATGTGAATTTTAATATAAAAATTAAATTTGATTTTAATTTGGAGAGGGACCAAATTGGTTAATGTTAACAAAAATTGGGACCTAATTGAACAAAAATAACAAATATAGGGACCAAAATGAATTTAGAACATTGACTTTGACACGTGGCACGCTACTGGGTTGACACGTGGACATTTAAAAAAAATTCAAAAAAATTCAAAAAAATTCAAAAAAACCACGAAGTGACACGTGGCACACTTTTGGGTTGACATGTGTACATTTAAAAGAAAATTTAAAAAATTTAAAAAAATTTTAAAAATTTTTAAAAAAAATAGAAAAAAAATAAAATCAAAAAAACCACGAAGTGAGGACCCAATTGAACAAAATTGACGAAAATTGGGACCTATTTGAACACAAAACCAAAATTAGGACTTATGTGAAAAAACTTGACGAATATTGGGACCAAAAAGGTATTTTAACCTAATATTTAACTTTATTTATTCTATCAATATGAGACTTTTTGACTCACACTTTATTTTCAATCGTTTTTAATAAGTTATTATAAAAACAAAGATAAAATTTGCCTTAAAATCAATAAAATAGGTTGTCTTTTAACAAAATAATGCATTTACATTACAAACAATCTTAACTTCTTTTGTTAAACCTTATTGACAAAGGAAGAATGTTCTGTAATTATGTTTTTATGTTCACAGAAAAAATTCTCTGTAAAACCATGGTGTTCCATGTGGAGAAAGGAAAAGCAAGTACATAAATGAGAGATGGTGAAACCAAATTTATGTGCATAAAGAAGTGTTGAAAGCAGAGAAGAGTATGTGTATTGAATGAAGGAGTACTTGACCTATTTTAAAGCAAACACACTTTACAGCATAAAGTAGTGAAGTATGTTGCAGAAGCTGAGCTAGTTACTCTTAGATCAAGAACAGTACCTGAGCCAACTTGGCAAAATCTACTTTACCGCTCAACATTCAAGAACCAACAACTCAAAAGTCTTTTCTTAACAAAAGCATAATGTTACCAGAAAAAGCCATAATGGATTAACATGATTTTGCATCTCATTCTTTATATATATATTTTACATAATTTTTCTTTTATACACATCTCATGCATGTTATGATGATAACTTATAAGGTTATAGTACTTGTGTTGTGACGCATATTCAACTTAATATAATGACTAATATAGGATTACTACATTTAGGCTACGTTCGATTGAGGAAAAAAAAAATTGGAAAGATAGTGAAGCGAGTTTTATGTTCGTTTGTAGTTAATTAAGAACGAGTGATAGCAGGATATATCACTTTTACCATTTCGCCTAATAGAAGGTGATTTGAGATGATTAATTGTGAAAATACACATTTATCCTTTGTGAAATATTGAGCAAGTACACGTCCATTGAAGAAGGGATTCGATCCTACCATAGTTAAAACCGATCCAGGCATGATCCGATCCCACATCGCTTGAATCCGATCTCACATCACTTGGATCCAATCCCACATCACTTGGTTTTTTTTTTCGATTTTAGTGGTTAAAAAAATTAACAAAATAAATTTACTCATACAAATATCAAATTATACTACTTATTACATAAAGGATAAAATGGTAATTTAACCAATACTTATATCAAAACATATTTCTTAATCTATCATATCAATCAAATTCCTCATTTATATCCAAATCTACTTATAATTATCTCTAAATCTCTTAAAAAAAACACATAATTTATTTTCAAATCCACAAACCTATCCAGTCTCAAATCCTCTCTCTCAATTGAACATAACCTTAGGAAACTGAGAAGAAAGGTTGTGATTTAAATGAAGGATTTTCAAGTCTGGACATACTCCATTGAAGATTTTTTAGAAGTGTGAATTGCTCAAATGTACACAATGCTTATAAAACAGCAGTGATAGTTTAGATAATTTTTTACTTTTAATTGGAAATTGGTCCGTTAATGAGTAATTCTATTACATTGTTCAAATATCGAGATTTACTAGGGTTTAAGTTTAAGAAAAAAAAAATATGTTGATAATTGATTATGTGATTATTATTTTGATAAAAAAGATATATAATAAAAGATAAATCTGTAATTAAATGGAATAAAAAATTATTAAAATAATAGTATTGAGGTTTGGTAAGTAATGAGAATCGTGAATTTAAGTTTCACATTATAATTACTAGAAAGTTGAACACCTTGTATAAAAAAAATCATAAAATTATCTTATAAAGTTTTGAATTTGACTCAGATTTTATTATTTTGCATTATCCCACTAAATCCTTCCTTAAATTGTAAGAGCTGAATAAAAAGATCCGTTATTAAAAATTAAAAAAAAAAGTAGTATCTCATCATATTAAAGTTCTAAAATTTTCATTAACGATGTAAAGATATTTACAAGCTTGTGTAAATTCTAATTGTGATTTAAATTAGTTATTATAAACATTAATAATTTTATTATATGGATAATACTATATTATTATATGACAATGTAAAAAATATTTAAATTATCAAATCCTCTTAATTACATTCTTTGTTTTTTTAAATGTAATTATTTAATTTTTGTCTCACAAATTTAAATTATATCAATTGGAATCTCATATTTAATGTATTTCTAGAGAAGGTAGAATTTTTGAATGCGTTGTTGATAAATAATTACTTTACTATACTGATAAGTGAAAAGGATTTTTTTTTTCTTCATTCTAAGCTTGGTAAATGGGAGAAAATATAGAGGATAAAAATTACATAATTTCACCAAAAATACAATTACTATGTATTGAATTTTGTCTTTGATGTTATTCCATAAAGATGATACTATATACTTTGTTTAGCAACTAATCCCTACTTTAAACTTTTCAACAAAAACTATTAAATAATGTTCTAATCTTTTTGCACAATCTTCTAGACTATTTCTTTTAACACATATATGATTAATTAAAAATTCTCCTTCACAACTCAATCAATTAAACATGAAGTGTTTAAACATTTCTCTCAACTAGAGTTTGAAACGTAGTTTACAATATTATAGAAAACTAGTATCTTTCCCTTGACACAATCTTCATGACAATAAGTAGGATATATCTCAAATAAATAATTTATTTTTCTCAACTTATTAAAATACTTTTTTTTGGTGAAACAATTAAAAGAAGTTGAAATAGAGTAATTCACTATTGTTTCATTGGAGGGATTACTCAAGCTTAGACTACTGTTGGGCTTTTGGCCCAAAAAGAAAAATCAGAGGCCCAATAGGAGTTACCTCATCAACATTTCTTGGACCAAAAGGGGTTATTTCAAATTACCGATCACTCTGTTATTAAAAATAAATAAAAATACGATATTTCATTGGATAAGGCTTTTTCTTCTGTTCTTGGTGGAACAACCTTGGAAGGTGTAACAATGGCTTCCTCAGTTACTTCCTCTTTTTGTATAAGGTAAAGATTCTTACTCTCTATTTCTCTTCTTTGCTTCACTTATGCTACTTCCCTTTTTCAATTCCCTGTGTATTGGAACACTTTTAGTTTTACATTGCAATCTTCAATGTCGGTTATATGGTTATCAAATATTACATTTCACGGAAGAAAAAACCACCCTTTACGGGTTTTAGCTCCTTTATCGCAGTAGCAAGTACAGTTTTAAACTTTGAGAAAAACGACTGTTCTGAACTCTCTAGCTCTCTGAACATTTGAATGTGTTTTTCTTTCACTTGAATGGCTCTAAGTGCCTCAATCTCAATTGGGCCTAAAGAAATATGTGATAGCTCAAGAAATTGTGGGTCTTTGAGTTCACTCTGGTCTTCAAAATGATTTGCTCGTGGGTAATCATAACTGTGATAATAATCTTGTGGATCTGTGCTTGGAATTCAATGAAGTGGGTGTTGCTTTGAGGATATTTGATGAAATGCTTGTTAGTGGTATTGTCAATATGTGAAGAATAATGATTATGAATTTTCTATTTTACGTTGCCAGCGACATGTACAGACTTGAAGAGAAGTTTAATGAGCATGCTTAGAGGGAGTTCTTGATGAAATCATTAGTTGGGAATGTAATTGTTTATATTCATGATTTTTCTGTTAACAGAAATAATTTTGGTAGATTATTGCTTGTGCTCACTTCATTGATTGCGTCACGTTCAAGCTGGGTGTTGTTCTTTAGTGTGCATTTCTACATTCTATGAAATGGAAAATAACTTCTAAATTTTAGGGAAATGTCGAATTAAATTGGCCTTGTGTCTATTGACAGAACTCTTGGTTTTTGTTTTCCTCTATTTTTCTTAGTAATTTGTTCATGTGATTGGTATAATTCTTGGGTGATGAGAAGTACATTTAAATCAGTAAATGTTATATAGGATTGAGAAATCTCACTGATAGTTTTGCTGTCTTATTTCAGCAATTTGAAGACTGTTTTCGTGGGTGAGACAAATAAGCTCAGAGTTTCTAGTATTCCTGGTGCTCAAGCTGGTTTCGTTAGAAAAACTGTAGAATGTAAGGAATCAAGAATTGGGAAACAACGAATTACAGTGCCATCAAATGTTACGGTCAATTTGGAAGGACAGGATATACAAGTTAAAGGTCCTTTGGGAGAACTGGCATTAACTTATCCTCGAGAAGTGTTGGTTGAGAGGGATGAGTCTGGGACTATAAGGGTTAAAAAGGCAGTTGAAACCAGAAGAGCCAATCAAATGCATGGGCTTTTTAGGTACTTCATTTTACTGACCTCCTTTCTCAATTAGGATTCGGGAGTATTAAATTTCCATTTTGTCTTAATACATGCTGATTACCTTTGCACCTTTGTCTCATTATTTCAATATTATTCTGTAAACACACGGAGATGAAAATGGAAACAAAATAAACTTTGACTTGATGACTGTAGGAAATAGGATATGTTGCTGCCAATGTCCGTTGCATAATGCACCAATGTTTGTGGCATAATGATAGTAGTAAATTTAATACCTACTGTTCATTCGTTCGTGTTGCTTTGTGATTAGCCATAGAAATAATTTATCTGAGCTAGATGTTGGTAACTAGTATTGTGTTAATTTCTTAGAAGACAAGACTGGAAATTTGTGATATAGAATGGATCACTTGTCAATTAGGCAATGTTATTTTTAATCATGATAATTTAGTGGTTCATGATGATTATATTGTTTGGGGATTTTTGTGATCTTGAATATATCTTTGGTAAAACTAATCTTTATTTTCATGAAACCATTATGTGATTCTAATTAGAATGTTGTAGTGCAAGGGTAAGCATCAATACAACGATAAGAATGTTGGCTGGCCTTCTGACCTGAATGCCATGGATTCAGATCATGGAATGAACTCTGCACTCGATACCACTTAAAAGGAATATTCTGATTACAATATTGAATGTTAATGAAATCATATAATATTCTGCTTATTTGAACCTTGATAGTTCTTTTCTTGCCCTTTTACTACTCCCTTCTACAACAAGCTGTAACTAATAATGTTCGGGATAAGGTTCCATTTAGTTCTCATTGAAAACTTCCATTTTGAATAGTTCCCGTACTCTTCCCCACAACTCCCCTCCCCTTTCTTTCCATGGCTGTAATTCAATGAAAAGCTTGTGCTATTTTCTGCTTTTCATAGCTGGCGATCAGAAACATTGATTTCACTCTCGCAGCAATAAACTTTTACAATTAGCCCTTGGTAGTTCACAGATTGGTTATTTCTTATTATTGAACTTGAGATATAGTTGTGCCCAAAGGATTTAGTTAGACTCATACCTAGATTTGTGAATAGTCTTCAAAACATTCAAATCTGTGCAATACATTTTGCAGATACGCACCTTTTGTTGTTGTTGGGGGAAATTAATCTGTTATCGCCTGGCTTGGCATAATTCTATTATTGATGTTAGTTCCCCTGTTGTGATCATCCATTTAAAGTATGAAAGTTTTTCTTGTATGAGTAGAATCACAGTTTAACTGGGGTAGCTTAAATATGAATCTTAGTCATATTTCTTTGATCATATATTCATACTTGACACATAAATGTTACAGGACTCTTACAAACAACCTGGTTGTTGGAGTATCTCAAGGGTTTGAAAAGAAGCTTCAACTTGTTGGTGTCGGTTATCGTGCTATGGTAGAAGGAAACGCAGTGGTGCTGAATCTTGGATTTTCTCATCCTGTAAAGATGGAAATCCCCAGTGGCCTCAAAGTGAAGGTGGAAGAAAACACCAGAATCACAGTTAGTGGGTTTGACAAATCTGAGGTCGGCCAGTTTGCTGCTTCTATCAGGAAATGGAGACCCCCAGAACCATACAAAGGAAAGGGTGTCAAATATGCTGATGAAATTGTAAGGAGAAAGGAAGGAAAAGCAGGGAAGAAGAAGTAATGGGTTTTTTTTTTTCAATTTTCCTTTTTCATTTCTCTCCTGTTACTTTCCTTCATGTGTTAGTAATGGAAATGTTATATATACCAAGAGAAATTCATATTCTTTGAGATAAGTTTGAGTCCCTTATGCTTATGATGATACTTAATAGCATCGCAATCATGAACTGTGATTATAGCGTGATAATAGCTGTTGATGGATAATCTATCATGATAGTCAGATTTTTTTGTTATCTTGAGATAAAATCTCAACAATAGCACTGAGTGTGGCTGTTAAAACTAATAAATGCCAATTATTGATGGAAAAGAATTGAGCAATGGTAGCTCAAAAAGCACCTTTGATCGGTTACCGTTTTTGTGGCACTCTACTTGCTTCCTGGATTATTTAGTTATTTTGGTAGGGTGTGCCTTCTGTTCTTTTTGGGTCAATGGGGCATCTTCTTTTTGGGCACTTCTTCCTCCACCCCTAAAGATTTCTTCAACACCTCCAAGTTATTCAAAATTACCAAAATAACTTTTTTTATTTTTACCCACCTCACCAACTTAAACCCACTAAAACGATTTTAAAAAAACATATTTAGGAAGCTACCAGATTTTAAAACTTGATTAAAAAAATTAAAATTACCGAATTTTGAAATCTAATTATAATTACAGGATTTCAAAAAAAAAAATATATATATATATATATATATATATATATATATATTATTTTTTTTTTTATATTTATTAAAATATATATATAAAATTAGAAAATAAATAATTATATATATATATATAATTTTTATTTTAAATTAAAATTTTTATAATTTAATTTTTATCTTTTAAATATATATTAATTTAAGTTTAATCATTTTTAAATTAAAATATTTATTTTAACATTTTATCCTTTTCAAATCATTATTTATTTAAATTTAGTTTTCTTTAAAATTAAAGTTATATATTCAATAAAAAAAAGACACTTAACGTATTGTTAGGATTGGGCATAATTTACTGAGCTTGCTTCACCCATGAGTAAATATTTCATAGTAGTCTCATTAGACCGTACATCTTTCTTGGTATATCCGGATAGTAGATAGGAATATAAACCAAAACATTCTAGAGCTACAAAGATAGTTATTAAAGTTATTAAATTGTTAGTGGCACATAAAAATATTCCTCCTAGAGTAGTGGTTAATATGAATAAAGAAACTCTGTTATAGTCATTCCTGTACATTCAAGTACTCTATGGATAGGGAATACATAGAGTTGAACATAGTAAAATAAGAAATTGAAAGATTTCGTTGAAATTGTCGTTTGAAAATTTCCCGAAAAGGCAATCATAGGTTCTTCTCTCCATCAGAACAATAGGATTGTTATACTTATTACTAAACTTGTTGAAGAGATAAAATAGAACCTAATATGTGGTTAACTGCATTGTTTTATACTAAAAAAAAAAACTGAACTGTTTGTATATAAAACTGCACTGCATTGTTTTTCAGTTCAGTTTCAAGAAATCAAACTTATCAGTTAACTGTTCCATATATGAACTGAATTGTGGCATTTTAGTTTTCCCTTCCTCTTCACTATCTGAACATTCCTCTTCAAGATTTGAACACTTTCCATTTCTTTTGTTTCAATCAGCACTGTCACAATAATTGTTACAGTAAAAAAAAGCTGAGATTTTAATATTTCAAAGTTAATAAATAAAGCTAAAAATCTTGGACAATGATAAACTTTAACTAGGAGAGTAATTAATTTGGATGCATGTTCTTTTCGGAAGAAATGGTTAAAGTTGTTGACGAATTTGTAAAGTATTGGCTTTCTTTGCAAAATGAAAGAGCATTTGTTAAGTATGGTATGGGTAGGATATTAATATGTTTTTCTATTTCAATTTTAAAAAATATCTCTATTTAAATTCAGTTTATGTGAATAAAAATTTCATCAATTCTTTTATGTTATATATATATATATATATATATATATATATATATATATATATATATATATATATTTAAATCCATCACTTATATTTTATTTAAATATCACATTTACAATGTGTTTGACAATTATAAGACGAGTATTAAAACATGTTTGGAAGAAAAAAAATTAATAAAGTTGATAAATACATTGAGATAAGTTAGGAAAAATGATTTGTATTGTGTTGACATAAATATATTTCTCTATATTTTTTCACAAGATATTAAAGAGCTTGAATAAATTTGAACAAAGTGATTTTATATAAAAACTTTATACATTTTTTAGTTGATATTTGAAGTTTTCAAGAGTAATGTAGTTCAATTTAAAAATAGTGCAATTTGTAAAATAGTTCATTTTATAACATTTCGATTCATATTATAGTGTAGTGCAATTCAGTGTAGTTCAATTTGTTTGAAAAAAAAACAGTTCAGCTTAGTCTGTCTGAACTGCTTTTCAGTTCAGTACAGTTCAGGCGAATTATCTTTTAGTTCAATACAATTTTTAATAGTTCAGTACATATTAGTACGTTTTGCCCAGCCCTACGTATTGTGTTCTCACTAATATTGTATGATAAAAATTTATTTATTGGTTATCAAGTACTAAGTACTATTTCTAAGTCCCTTTTATCTCAAAGGTTTTGGATCTGGTTTTTATTTGAGGGTTCTGAGTTAGTCCACTTAGTACTCCAAGATCCCCTTCTCGTCACTAATTCTCTCATTCTATCTCATTCGCCAAAAACAGTTCCCACTCTTAAATCTCCTTTCCAGTTAGCGAAAACCATCTTTCACTACGTAAGTTGAGCACTAAAACTCTACCCCTTCGTTCTTTTTTGTTTGTGGTAGCTCTAGTTCCACATGAGTCTCAATAATGGTCTCATTCTTGTCTCCCATGGTTCTGTTTTTCAGCTCCTTAAATCTGCTCCACGTCTTGGTGCTCCTCTTTTAAAGGTTTCTTGAGTTAGTTCTCAGTTTCGAGGTAAATGAAGCTAGGGTTTTCTTTTAGATTTTGAAATAAATTGTTTATCTTGGTATTTGATTGCATCTTGATGTGTTGGATTAATGAGTGTAATGAAATCGGAGTGGTTGTGTTTTTTTGTGTTTGAGATTTTTGGTTTTGCATGTTTAAATTAGTGAAAATATGATATTTTAGCTTAAGCGATAATTTTTAGCTTTAGCGAGACCAGTCTAGCTTAAGCGAGAATTTCTAGCTTAAGCGAGATCAATCTAGCTTAAGCGAGACCAGTTTAGCTTAAGCGAAATTAGTCTAGCTTAAGCGAGAATTGCAGCATAATTTTAACTCCTTACTTTAACTTGTGATTGACTGAGTTAATGCTAAAAATATGATGTATGAATATGCATGAATGATGTGGCATTTTTTTTTACCTGTACTTGATGTGTTTAGTTTGGGATGGTAATTATTATAAGATAACATGTGGAATGTTGATGGTAAAAGAGTTTCAAGGGAAACTCTTGGTGATGTTGTGGTTAGTGTATGTCTTGATAGAGGAGATGTCTAGATAAAGGAAGGTATTCTGAACTCTGATAATTGTTCACACACATATTGAGTATAATGAATTATGTGGTGAGAGTGACAAGAGATCCTAGTCTTGGGAGGTGTTTGAACCTAAGACATAATGGGATTAACGTTATGTATGGTTGGGTGATAACCCTTGTGTCTAGACTTTGCAGAGTTTAGAAACCAACACAGGTGCATACTTTCTTTAGAATTCTATATCAAGTGCATAATCGTTGCTATCACATGTTTTGGGTGCCTGCTGCTTTACATGTTCATAACCTCTTCTAATATTTGCTTGCTCAAATAACATGTTAAAATTCTTACTCTATCTTACCCTTTCTTTTTTGTTTGTTTACTGTTTGGTTTTCCTTTTTGCAATGATTACCAATTATTGGTGTGAGTAGATGTGAAAATCCCTGCTGGTCGTTAGGATGATGGAGATGCCGCCATGTAGTTTAGACCTTGTGTTTGGATGTGGCTCACTGTTGAGCTCCCTTTTGAAGAACTCTTATTTGTTTATAGTTTCCTTGCTCTGTGAGCAACCTTTTGGACAACTGTTCCATTTTGAATTTTGTTTATGATATTGTGTAGTGCCTTTGGCTTTCCTACCAGTATATTATAGATGACTGTAAAATCTTTCATATAATATGTCTCGTATACTCTATTTTATATTATATTTATGTAATGTTTTATTTAGTAGAATTATTTTATTTAAATGGAATGTCACACGTAAACATGGATCTGTAGGAATTGTTTTACGAGTGAAATGGGGGACAATTATTACATAATAAATTTAAGCTTTCAAACAAGAGACTAATGTGAATAATTAATTGTGCTTCATTAAAACATTGCTCAAATGATTGTTTCATCAATTAAATAAATTTGTTTGATGTACTTTTCAAAGTAGCTAAGAATATTGACTTAATGAAAGTTCAACATTCAAACGTAACTTCATAAGCATGTGATGACATGATAATAAAGAAAAAAATTGTGGGTCTTCTTACCCATTAATGTTAGAAAAAGAATTTCGAAACAATTTGAAATTAACGCACGAAAAATTTAAATGGAATGTAATTATTATGACGAGAAATTTAAATGGAATGTAATTATTATTTGTTGAATTAACGGTTGATTAATCTTCTGCAAATATGGTAATGCACATAATTGGTATGGTAATAGAAGGAAAGGCACAATAACTCTTCGTAGCAATTAAAACCCCGTAGACATTAAAACACATTAAATTAACTATCATAAAGAATCAAAGAAGAAAAAAGTAGGATCACTCGGAAAACTCAAAGATAGACATGTCCTCGAGTAATAGGTATTTTCTAAACTAGTCTTTATTTGTATGGAAACTTTTTGTATTTACTCTCTACATGTATGAAGATGGATAATACTCAATTTGTTTTATCCTGTATAAATTACAGAAGTATTGTAACATAAAAGACTTATATATTATAATTTTTTAGTATATTTAGTTTTGTAACCTACTCTCTCTTTTTATCATACATGTTTTCCTCCTTTTTATAATTGGTTGGCTTGTTCTGTAACCACAAAATTATTACTTTCTCTTTTGACTACACATTTTTTTTTATAGTTACGTTCAAATGATATTATCAATTTTAGGTCTAATTTTCAATTATTTCTAATCTCTTTTTTTCTTTGTATTTTGTATTTTTTTTATTGTTTATTTTTTTTTCTCATTAGAAATCTTGACTTTCTGTGTGTTTCAAGTGCTCAATGGTGTAAATCCTTCTTTTACTTAGTAATATATGAAAAATCTTTTGTTTTTTATTATCTTTGATTCTTAATTTTTTTTTATTTATTTGAAGAATTTTTTGTTTCGTTCAAATAATTTTTATTATTTCTCAACGACTAGTTCAATATCTAAAAAGTTTTCTAAGATCTCCAAGATACTTTTTATCTTATTATATCCTTAATTACTCATTTTTATTTGTATAATAGTGTTCAATAGAGTATCACATAGTTTCTCGAATACATATTTAATCATTTTACTTCTTTTTAATATTTTTATATCATGTAGAGTATTATTTTAATATTTTTAATATAATTATTTTTATTTTCTAACTTACTCTCATAAATATATGTGAATCCTAAATCCTAAACTTCATTGTCATGAAGTTCAAATGATAAAATCTCTATATCTAAATTTAAATTATCATTAGTTACTTTTTTTTTTAATGTGTGATTTCCTTTAAGTAGTGTATTATAATATTTTTAGTGTATAAAAAAAGATATTCCTTATAATTTGGGGGAGATGAATTATATAAACATTTGAAATATTAATAAGCTTGAACATTTGTGTTTATTTTATAATTTTTCAACTTTATTAACTTTTTTGTTTCTTGTTTTCAAAATTACTGAATATGTTAGTTGGTATGAAATTTTATTTGTATAATATTTACATAATTATTCATTTCGTATTTTGATTTAAAAATTGTATAATTATCATTTGTTTTTAAATTTTTGATATTAAATATATTATTTTAATTTTGAATATTTGATAATATAATTTTTTTTTTCATAATTTTTATTTTTTACAAAAAATATTTATCAATATTAAAATAGCAAGAAAATACGTATAAACACAAATACGAGTATATTCATTAATGGGGTAAGAATGAAATGGGATAAAAAGATTTATATTTATGAAGGCGGAAATGGACATACACTTTTACTTTAGAAAAAAGATAAAATAATGAATCTCATACCTTTCCCGTCTCTAATTTGATCTTCTTTTAACATTTGATTTCATAATGGTACTAATTATGATGTACATGTAAATGAGTTCTCCCTAAATAATGTAAATAAGAGTTCAACGATGAAAGAATTTAGGGAATTCCAAGGAAGGAAAAGAACTCCTAAAAAATTGTGATCGAGTGACGAAGACGTTACTCCAAAGGAACAAAGAAAAAATCTAGAGGTTAAGGAAAATGGTCTCTCTCGGGAGAGAAAAAAACAACAGATGAAGGTAAAAAAATAACAATAACTAAATTCCCAAAACCGGCAAGCATCACACTGCAACATGTGCACTTGTTTTCCAAATTTTGGCCATCAAAGAAAGATAGATACAATAAGGATCCTTTTTCTTATTTTCTCTTATTTCCTTTCACATTATTCATCGCACTATATATAACAATCACTCAGACAAAAACCCACACACAGCTCTGTATTCACGAGATTCATAGATTTTCTTTTCCTTTTTCCATGTTGAATCCACATTTTCTCTCCAATGTCAAACTTTTTACATGTTTCTTTCACTTTTGATCTTTAATCTTCATGCTATTAGAACAGAGAAACAGAGATCAACTTAAACATCTTTCTTAGATTCACATCTACTCAACTCACACAAGAAAAATCGCAGGTTTGTTATCTTTCTCTGTGTCGGTTCTCATGATCTGTGTTTTTTCTCACACACCACCCCACATGCTATCTGTTCTTGATGTTATTCTTTTATATTTAGATAGTTAATAGCTTCAAGTTTCACGTTTTTGTAGCATGGTTATATGTGATTTATATAGTTTATTCAAAAAGTTGTTGTTATAAATTTACGTTTTATAGCAAAATCAGACATGGTTTTTTGCTTTTCAATCAGTTTCTAAACAATCATTTTATATATATATATATGCTATATACATCTATGCATCATGAACTAACTCAATCTTCTCTTTTGTTCTTCTTCTTCGTCAGCGCAGAAAAAGAGTGCATTGATTTTCAACTTTTGCAACACAGAGACACATCCAATTGGGTAAAATAAAACCCAGCCACCCAATTGAAGAACCATTATAAAGTTTTCAGCTTTGAAACTTTCCATGTAGAAGAAGCTCAGAACTTCAAAAGGGTAAGAGTGAAGTGGCGAAGAGGCAGAAACAGAGGCAAAGAAACAGAGAAGAAGAGAGAACAACGACACTGTAATCGCGCAGATGCAAGAGGACAACGGATCGGGGCATTTTCGTCATTCCAGTAAGGAGGGAATGTGGTTGCCGGTCATAAAATCTCTGCCGCGGTCCGCGGTGGTTCTCGTCTTCCCCGTCGTGGTCATCGTCGGCGTGTTGGCTTACACGCGCGTGATTGACACACCTGTGAGTATTCTCCCTAATCATTGTTATCGCTATTGTTATCCTTTTACCTCCAACGTTGATTGGTTCAATGTGTGGGCTATTTTTAACGTTATTATATGCTCTTGTTTGTTTCGTAAGTTACGGTTCTCTGAAACAGAGACACGTTGGGGAATTCCTTAGGAATGGTGTGTGAATTCCCTTGGCTCGTGGCATGGATCGTTCAACAAAACACCAAATGTCTTTGTCCTTTCTTCTTAGTCTTTTTCCCTCCAAAACATTCTATTTAGTTAAAGATTATTTATTTAACCATTATGAATACATGTAACTTAAATCAAATTCCATTAGGGTATAGGGTGATGGAAAGATTAGGTGCTTGTAATTTCTATTATCTTAAAAAATATACTTTAAACTTAATTGCAACTAGTTGAATAAGATGATATGATTTGATCATATAAATGTTGGGAAGTAATTGAATTAAGAAAAACTCTTACTTAAAAGAAAATTGATTACTAAATGTGAAAGAAAAGGAGTAGTTCAACTATTTAGGTGTAATAGAAAGTGAAATATAGATGTGGTAGGTTTAGACCTTCTACAAAAGTAAAAATTGAGCAAGGAAGGACGTTGAATTTTGAAAATGGAACTTCATTAATGTATTTGGGTTGATCATTAATGTATTAAATTTCACGTTTTTGGATTCTCAGACAGACCCAAAGCACAATGTTTGTTTAATAAACTTCTACATATCAAAGAATATACTAAAAAAGTGTGCTAAATTTTCCCTTGAAATCATTAATGCTTTTTCTCGAAACTTCCATTTCCACGACCTTACCAAAACAAACGCCGAGAGTGTCGGTTAACCAGACATAGACAAAGTTCTAAAGATCGTGAGTTTTTCTTTGGGACCACGTGTCCTTAAAACTTCATGACAAACCCAAAAGAGGGAACCGATTCTTGACTTTAAGGGATCACGTGCCTTGTAATTTTGCGCCACCTGTTTCATGCACGTAAATTACCTTGGACCCATAACTTTGTTGTACCCTACGTTACTTATTTTACCCTATTTTAAGGGAGGCCTTGTCTTGTTCTCACTTTTCTATCTCTTTTCAACCAATTCAAAGCTTTTAAAGTAAGTCATTTACAGTGGTACTACATTTACGTTTTCCTATTTCAACTCTCAAGGACGTGGATAATACGTCGTTGTTTTTATTAGGGTTTGTTTGACTATTTGTGCGTAGGTTTTATACAACACATTTTTTTATTATTTTTCAAACTTTTATACTATGTAATTCCTCTAATAGAAAGTTAGAAAGTTGACCTATTTACCTCACCGATTTCTCTTATATATAACATTGGGGAAAACGAAAAAGATCACATAATATATTACTAATATCAATATGATGTCAGAATATAGATTGAAATGTAAATTATCAAATATATTAGAGACGACTCTTGTTGTCAAACATGTCTATTCCCTGCAATTTTTCAAACTTTGAATCACATTTTTCTTTATGAATATTTCATAAAAAATTGCAAGAATTTATATTATATTTTTCTTTGCTGAGAAAAAAAAAATGTACTAATTCTTTGTGGTGATCCACTTTGCCTTATAGCCTACACTTTCTGGAATTTCATCTACCAAATCTGCATTAAGCACCAAAATCCCTTTCAGTATTCGAAGAGAGACTCCATTGAACTGCGGTGTATACAACCTCACAAGAACATGCCCCACCAATCAAAACCCAATCCAACAGGATGATCAGAGCCGTTCATCCAGTGCCACGTGTCCAGAGTACTTCCGTTGGATCGACGAGGATCTGAGACCGTGGGCCCACACTGGCATAACACAAGAGATGGTGGAGAGGGCAAAGGCAACGGCAAACTTCAAGTTGGTGATATTGAAGGGTAGGGCTTATCTGGAGACCTACCAAAAGTCCTTCCAAACAAGGGATGTCTTTACATTATGGGGCATTTTGCAGTTGCTAAGGAGGTACCCTGGAAAAGTTCCTGATTTGGAACTCATGTTTGATTGTGTGGATTGGCCTGTGGTTCTGGCTAACCAATATAGTGGTCCTGTTTCTCAGCAGCCACCACCGTTGTTTCGATACTGTGGCAATGATGATACCTTGGACATTGTCTTTCCTGATTGGTCCTTCTGGGGATGGTAACACACTTACACTTGTTCATACTATACTATTCTTGTTATCAGGGTACAAAAACTGAACTTTACAACGTAGAAAAGGGTTTAGTATTGATGGCATACTATATTGTATGTGTTTGGTGCTAGGGCTGAGGTTAATATAAAGCCATGGGAGATTTTGTTGGGAGAGTTGAAAGAAGGGAACAAGAGAACACCATGGCTCAACAGAGAGCCTTATGCATATTGGAAAGGTAATCCATCTGTTGCAGAAACCAGAGAAGACCTCATGAAATGCAATGTTTCTGAGAATCGTGATTGGAATGCTCGTTTATATGCTCAGGTATTACTATCATTCTTCTGGGTTTTTTTATGAGTGGAGCAGATTTGTTAATAAATCACTAGAAATCTTAACAACTTCAACTTCAGTAAGAAAAAGTGAAGTCGTCGTCATGATTTCTAACGACTCATTTATCGATATTGAAGTCGTCATGATTATGACGACTCCACTTTTTCTCTGGGAATCCATTCATATAAGAAAAAACCATTCTTCTTAGTTTTCTTTAATTATACTAACTGAAATCAAAATGATTATTAAGCCTTGATTATATTTGATAGAAAAAAGATAAATAATTTTGTGTAGTGTTATATATTTATTCTTCTTATTCTCTTGTCCTTCTTGACCAATGAAAATTTGAATCCAGGATTGGAAACGAGAAACAGAAGAAGGGTTTAAGAAATCAGACTTGGCAAACCAATGCACTCATAGGTATAACATGGAAGAGACAAGTTTTTAGTTATTATTTTGTGTAACATTACAATTTTGTCATTGGACATGTTCAGTTTATCAGTAACAGTACATTTTTGTTGTTGGACATGTTTCAATTCCTTCATGATTTGTGCAGATATAAGGTGTACATTGAAGGTTCTGCTTGGTCAGTGAGTGAAAAATATATCCTGGCATGTGACTCCACCACTCTACTTGTGAAACCACATTACTACGATTTTTTCACCAGAGGACTCATTCCAGGGCACCACTATTGGCCCATTAAGGAAGATGACAAGTGCAGGTCCATTAAGTTTGCTGTAGATTGGGGGAACAGTCACAAGCCAAGGGTAATTTTCAAACTTTTTCTGCAGAATCTAAGATCAATCATGAAATATTTTACCTTTGAATATCTGGCTTTTTCTTTTTACTAGTTATAACGACTCTCCAAAAAGTGAAGTGAAATCATCACGATTATCGTCATAATTTCTGAATACCTCACTTCTTCAGTATTGAAATCGTTAGAACTCTTGACAACTTTAATTTTTACTTTTCTTGTCCATTTTAGTGAAATCTGTGACGTAAGAGAAAGTCAAATATTTGAACAACTTCTAAATGTTTAGCCATTGTTATCTGTGAAATACATCAGGCACATCAAATTGGAAAGGCAGCAAGTGAATTCATTCAAGAAGAGTTGAAGATGGATTTTGTGTATGATTACATGTTTCATCTTCTGAATGCATATGCTAAACTGTTTACTTACAAACCCTCCATTAGTGGAAATGCTACTGAACTGTGTGTGGAGTCAATGGTTTGTGGAGCAGAAGGATCGGAAAAGAAATTTATGATGGAATCATTGGTGAAGGGTCCTGCAGACACCGACCCTTGCACCATGCCTGCACCTTTTGATCCTCCATCTTTGTACGCACAATTACAGAGAAAGAAAAATTCAATTGAACGAGTTGAATCATGGGAGAGAAGTTACTGGCAGAATCAAAACATAACATCTTAGTGAATGTTTTTCCCATGTTCAACTCAACATATCCACTCTTACAATATTTCCCCTTCATACACACATATAGAGTTATCTTGGAAGGATACAAGTAGAATCAAGATTATATATATGCTGTATTAGACTTTAGATGATCCATACCATACTAGATAAAAATATGAATTTTAGATTTTTTTTTTCTTATAAATGTTTAATGGTTAATATGTAACTTTTCTTCGTATCTATGATTTATCCCTTTCTCTATTCTACCTTTTATCTGTAAACTAACCTTATATTTTCATTATGAGTTTTAGATTTAAACCAAAATACTTGGTATATTTTTCAAACTAAGGAAATTATTATTTTTTTTAAATGAGAATGCATCAACATGATATATAGGTCAATAATGATGATAATATTGAAATTTATGTTTAATTAAATTTTAAGTCCTCTAAATTTCTCAAATTGTGCGGCTGTTATCTTACTTGTCTTTCAAGTGTTAAAAAATATGAAAGTAATGTTTTGAAAGTAAGGGCAGGGGTTTAAAATTTTCAAAGTTGATAACAAATATTTTTTTTAATCTTTTTCTAAAGATGTGAACCATAAAAGAAATATGCGAAGAATAAGGGTATTTAAAGTCGAAATATCACAATGCTGAAAATGGTAGACAAAGGAAAAAATATTATCACCAAAAGAATGTAGCATAAACCCTCTTTTGCTGGAAAAAAAAAAAAAAATCAAGAAAAAGAAAGAAATAGAAAAGGGAAAAGGAAGTAAGTGAGAGAGTAAACAAAATGTTAAAAAGGGTCAAAGGAGAGACTCTGTAAACTTTAGAGTTGACGAAGTAAGAATCCTTTTCTCGAGTCAACTATCATAGAATTATATTTCATAGTCAAGTTTGTTAATTTTATGGCAGATAAATGTAGCAGTTGCAAAAGCAATAAAATATTGAGAGAATAATAATTATTTTCATTCTCCATAAGGTAATCTCATTACTCAATCTATCTTTATTATTATATCAACATAAAATAATTTCTCTAAATTTAGTTCAATGCCCAATTCTTTTATTCCTTAGTATGAACATCTTAATTTCTTCTATAGTCCATAGTAAATCTGATCAAACTCTGCTTAAAATTTAACAATCTTCAATCTTTTCACAGACACATATATCATACTTTCTTTACGTTAGTAATCACGTAAAAGTAGAGAATATTATTTGATTGGCGGAATCAAAATCATTCTCATCCACAATTTCCATTATATCAAATCATAAGCCAAATTAATCTCATTTATTTATCACTGAAACTATATTTGGTAGCATCTGAACTAAGCTCAAAAAAGCAAAATTACAAGCCCTGCAACTGCAGCTGCAACAAATCTTTCTAACAATCTCTTTCTTTTATAAGATGCACCATTCTTTCCTGTGACAGTTTCATCTATCCCCTGGTTTCTACCATTTTCAGAACTAGCTCTAGCTGAACAACAAAAGAACACATTATAAATAAATGCAAATTTTAATTAATACTACACCATTAAATCCAAATCTCAAAGTAAAAAATAAAATCCAAAAACGAATATTTCTTTGAAAGGATAACTACCAGAAGGACTCGGAGAAGGACTAGCAGAGTCACCATTGTTGTTCTGACCCTTTTGATTAAAAGCTTGAGCTTCAGGTGATTTAGGATCCAAGTGCAGAAGTGCTGCTCAAATAATTCCAACAAGAACTTTTTGAGATAAATCAAACCTCAAATATCTTTAACTTTCGGAGTTGAAAAAGTCAGAAACATTAGCTTCACAGACAAAAAAATTAGACAGATTTAAGGAAAAGAAAAATGGAACAAGACACTGTAATGTTGTGTTCTTTAAGGAAAAGAAAAGCTTGATTTGGACATACCAGGACACTGTGAGAGATTATCAGGTGTTTTGCAAAGAGAAGGAAGACCAACAGCAATTGTAATGTTAATCTTCAAACCAAGGTCAGGATCATCCCTGTCTTTGAGAATAACGCAGATACACTTCTTGTTGCTCTTCATGGCTTGTGTGAGACCACTGCAACAATCTGCAGTTGGTGCTTTTGCCTCACCACCCAAATATGGCAGACACGTTGCAACCCCTGTCAGAGATTCCGCACATTTCTGTTTCTCTTGGGCCGAGTCACCCATTGCATGCATAACCACCACCATTGTTATTGCTAACACTAGCAGCATGTGTGGTGACGCAGCTCTGAAATACATTTCTTTCAATGCTGATGAATGAATGAGTAAAGTGGAGATAGATTATATAGACTTATAGTTATAGGGTATGGAAAAAGATTTATGATTAATATACACGACAGGGTTATATTATAGGTAGAAATTGTTAAGGTGTAGTGCTACATATGAAATGTCTTGTTCATGGTTGAATTTATCAGACGTTTTTGTAGTGTAATATGGAAATTGGGAAGAAGAAAAATTCTATGGTTGCAATGTGAACTCACTGAAGCAGACCAGCTCGTAGACTAGGATTTGAATCATTTCGAATATTGTATGAGCAAGTTGTCCACTACCAGCTTATTTTATTTTCTTCTGTAATTAGGCCTTTTTGGACTATAATCAGACTCCAGTTTTTAACATATTATTTTTTTATCTTCCAAAGTAAATCTTTCCAACACCAAGAGTTGAAGCTTTTCATTTTATACTTCGTCCTTGTTATCTGTTTCTGACAGAATCTCTGAAGTGTTCACTTTGCTAATGAGGGAAGTACCAATTAAAAAATGCTGTCATCAAATATGAAAAAGAATAACCATGGAAAATGAAAAAAACAGGGTTAAGTACTTTTTTAGTAGCTCAACTTTCATCCGAAATTGAAATTCGTTTCTAAAATTCTGATACATTTTAATATGTCAAATAACATTTGAGTGTTTATACCTTAAACGTTTCCACTTTAACCTTTGTTGAAAATTGACACATAAAATTAACATAATTAAATTGAAATGATTAAATATATTATTTTTAAAGTTTAAAAATTAAAATATATCAAAATTTTAGAAAAAAACAAATTCTAATTTTACATTAAAATTCAGTACCGAAGACCTATTTAACCCAACAAAATATATGTATATTTGATACCTACGTGGTAGAAAAAAAAAAGTGTTAAACTTAGCAAGTGAAAGTTGAATGATTAGACAATGGTTGTGTTGAACAGTCTATGTTTAAACAAGCATTTGAACTATTTCTTTGGTGAAAATATTCTTTTTTGCTTTTGTCTTTATAGAAGAATCAGTAAAAATAAAGTAACATATTGCAGTTAAAAGTGAAAATTAGTTTAAAGTAGCTTTTTGTGTTTCTAAAAGAAAAGTGTTGAAAATATGGTGACTTTGATATTGGGTTGCTAGTTACTGGCTGAGAGAGAGCAACGTGCTTCTGATATCTTGAAGACATTTGTTCTTCTAATATGAATAAAGGAAAAACATGCCTAAACATTCAAAAATTCCTCACCAACTTTCCATGTTTGTCCCCACACCACACCCATTATGACCTAGTCCATCGTATCAATGTTTTTTCCTAAATATATTATTATGGTAGTTTGAAAAATAAACCACACTAGGTATATATTAAAACTTTTAATTAAAATATACTTATATATTATCATCCAATCACAGATTTTATGTAATTGTTATAGAACTATATTTTTTTTTAAATATCATTGAAGTTATATGGCCATTAAATTATAATTTGATATTTTAAAGTTATAACCTATGTTTAATTTATTTATATAAATCACTGGTATCTTTTTACAAGTCACCTAAAACCACAATAAAATATTGTTGATTAAGTTGTAGTACTGGGAATATTGTCATTACTTTATCGACTAAAATGTGCTAGCAACTTGCAGTTAATGGACAAGTGGAGCTTGCACATTATTTGTCTGCATAACTTTCACACTACTCACCAAAAGGTGAGTTGCAGTTTTTTGTTGACAAAATCATGAAATCCATAACTGGAAATAAAAATAAGTTCGCCAAAATGGATAGCACTCGAGTTAAGAAGCATTATAAGTTGAAAATTGTGAAAGCAAGAATTCCCTTGATAAAATACTTATGCTACTTGCAGTAATGGGTTGGTACATGAGTTTTTGTGGCACCCATTGTTTATGCACCACTAAGTCAATTTCTACCGCATCTTTTGGAATTATGTGAGATTTTCTTACACCAAACCAAACGGTTCTTCTAATATCATATATATCCAATGTTGTACCTTGAAATTCGATTTCTTTCCACCATATAATAAAAGGACAAAAGTTGAAGACCGAGTTCTTTGACGTAGAATTCAAAGTTACGAAAGCAGGACATAAAACATTGACATGAGCACTGATGTGAAGTTTGAAAACTATAATTTACGGTGGTTTCCACTGTTGTCTTAATCATTGTCTTAATAGCATTTCTTACAAGTTACATGCAAGGATTTTACACGTAGTCCTATGGTTTTGTTTAAACTGGTACATAATCCATGGTTGCCAAAGAATTCAAGGGAAAACACTTAAATAATTTTGGAATAGTAAAAGTTAAAAGTTTTACTTCGATAATCCACAAATTATCAAAATAAACTTCAATTTTGATTGAATATCAGCACCAGAAGCACTTACAGAACTTTTTCTAAATTTTGTACAGAATAAACTAGTGCATAGTGATGGGTGTCCTGTTAGAGATTTTTTAATCTTAAATGACTCATATTCTAGACATATACATCACTACACAAGTTTGCAACAACCATTAGTGGTACAAAATTTCACTTGCAAACCATTATATGATATATAGCCTCTAGTACTAATCTCAATCACCAGAAAACTGTGGATTCAGTTACTACTTCCTCATGGCAGTGTCATATGCAACTCAAGTTCTTCTCTTGATTGTATTGACAACACTCCACTTCAGAGCAATCATAGTAGCAGGACTCAATATGAGTTGCAGTGAGAAAGAAAAGGATGCACTCCTCAGTTTCAAGAATGGACTACAAGACCCTTCAAAGAGGCTTTCATCATGGTCTGATGAAGAAGATTGCTGTTCATGGCCAGGGGTTCGCTGCAACAACATCACTGGTCAAGTCATGGAACTCAATCTTAACACATCTGTGGGATCTCCCTATAGGGAATTGAGTGGTGAGATTAGTCCTTCCCTGCTTGAACTAAAATCTCTGACTCGTTTGGACTTGAGTTCAAATTATTTTGTTCTTACTCCAATACCAAGCTTCCTAGGCTCAATGGAGAGTCTGAGATACTTGGACCTTAGCTTAAGTGGGTTCATGGGACTAATCCCTCACCAACTAGGAAATCTATCAAAACTGCAGCACCTTAATCTTGGCTACAATTATGCTCTTCAGATAGATAACCTTAATTGGATATCAAACCTTTCTTCCTTGGAATACCTTGATTTGAGTTATGTAGACCTTCAAAAAGAATCTGATTGGCTTCAAGTACTGAGTGCACTTCCTTCTCTTTCAGAACTACACTTGGAGAACTGTCAAATTGATAACTTGGTACCACCAAAAGGGAAAACCAACTTCACATATCTCCAAGTCCTTGATCTTTCAAATAATAATCTCAATCAAGAAATCCCTTCATGGCTATCCAATCTCACCACAACTCTTGTCCAACTTGATTTACACAGTAACCTTTTGCATGGAGAAATCCCACAAATATTGTCAAGCCTTCAGAACATCAAAATTCTAGACCTGCATGGTAACCAACTCAGTGGAGCACTTCCTAATTCATTAAGTCAGCTCAAGCATCTTGAAGTTCTTGATCTCAGTAATAATACCTTTATTTGTCCACTTCCCTCATCATTTGCAAACTTATCATCGTTGAGGACTTTGAACCTGGCTCACAACAAACTGAATGGGACCATTCCTAAGAGTTTTGGGCTCCTCAAAAAGCTGCAGATATTAAACCTTGGAGCTAATTCTCTGACTGGTGATATGCCTGTAACTCTTGGAACCCTCTCAAATTTAGTGACATTAGACCTTTCATCAAATTTGTTAGAAGGATCAATAGAGGAGATACATTTTGTAAAACTTCTGAGATTAAAGGAACTACGTTTATCTTCAACAAACTTGTTCCTCAGTGTGAACTCTAGATGGTTTCCTCCTTTTCAGCTTGAATATGTCTTACTCAGCTCCTTTGGAATAGGGCCCAAGTTTCCAGAATGGCTGAAAAACCAGAGTTTTGTTAAGGTGTTGACAATGTCTAAGGCAGGTATTTCAGATTTGGTTCCAAGTTGGTTTTGGAATTGGAGTCTGCAACTTGAATTCCTTGATCTCTCAAGCAACCTCTTAAGAGGAGATATATCGAACATCTTTTTGAATTCCAGTGTCATAAACCTGAGTTCTAATTTGTTCAAGGGTGCATTGCCAAGTGTGTCTGCAAATGTTGAAGTGCTGAATATTGCCAATAACTCAATTTCTGGAACAGTTTCTCCCTTATTATGTGGAAAGACAAATGCTACTAACAAGTTAAGTGTGCTGGATGTTTCAAATAATGACTTATTTGGTGATCTTGGTCAGTGTTGGGTTCATTGGCAAGCCTTGGTGCACTTGAACTTGGGTTCTAACCATTTATCTGGTGAAATTCCAAACTCCATTGGGTATCTGTCTCAACTTGAGTCTTTGTTGCTAAATGACAACGTTCTTTCAGAATATATACCTTCATCCCTGCAAAATTGCTCTACAATGAAGTTTATTGACATGGGTAATAACCAACTTTCTGACACAATACCAACATGGATGTGGGAAATGCAATATCTAATAGTTCTTCGTCTGAGATCCAATAACTTCAGAGGCAGCATTACTCAAAAGATGTGCCAACTTTCTTCCCTTATAGTGCTGGATCTTGCCAATAATAGCCTCTCAGGATCCATTCCAAATTGTTTGGATCAGATGAAGACAATGGCTGGTGAAGATGACTTTTTTGCCAACCCTTTGAGTTATTCTTATGGCTCTGACTTCAGTTATAACAACTACAAAGAAAGTCTTGAGTTAGTTCCCAAAGGAGATGAGTTAGAGTACAGAGACAACCTCATACTGGTGAGAATGATTGACCTTTCAAGTAATAAGCTTTCTGGGGCAATTCCACCTGAAATTTCAAAGCTATCTGCTTTGAGGTTTTTGAACTTATCTAGAAACATTCTGTCTGGAGAGATACCAAAAGACATGGGAAAAATGAAATTGTTAGAATCCCTTGATCTCTCATTAAACCACATTTCAGGTGAAATCCCTCAAAGCTTGTCTGATTTGTCCTTCCTCAGTTTTCTGAATCTGTCATACAACAACTTATCTGGCAGAATTCCCACAAGCACCCAACTTCAGAGCTTTGAAACACTTAGCTACACAGGAAATCCTGAGCTCTGTGGTCCTCCCATAACAAATAATTGCACAAGAAAAGAAGGGATTTCAGAGAATGCTTCTGTTAAACATGGTGATGGAAATTTCCTTGGAACATCAGAGTTTTATATGGGAATGGGAGTTGGATTTGCCGCAGGATTTTGGGGGTTTTGCAGTGTTATTTTCTTCAACAGAACTTGGAGGCATGCTTATTTTGGTTTTCTTGACCACTTGAAAGATGTGATTTATGTGACCATAGTTTTGAAGGTTAGAAGATTACTTGCTAAATCACGAGTTTACCTTTTAGCTGCTAAGAAGAGAGACATTACCGGGTGATTTCTAGCCATAAAAATTGTGAACAGGTTTACCTTGTATCAGTTCGTACAATGTTTTCTCTCTGTTTAGTCGCTTTCTAGCCAAAATACAAGCTTTTTTATGTTAGAGCTGAACGAGTGCATGATTTGAGTGTAAAATTTTGTTTTGAATTTACAATTACAATGCATCAATGGATGACCAAGATATATTCTTAATTACACCCAGTATGAGACAATCTTCTGACACTGCATCTTTTAGCCACAACAACTATATGGGCCATTATTGTATTCTAATATCCATACACCAACAATGATTAGCATTATAATAAGTATCATGTCATAAATAGTTGCACATATATTATGGAACAGTTAAGGCTGATTTTCAGCATCAAAAGGAAATTCCAGCAGATGATAGGGAAGTGTTTGTGATAGTCTTGTTGCTTTGGTTTTTCAATTCACCCACAAGATTCGTATTAGCATTATGATTGCCATTTCTATAATTCAGACATGCAGGATATCCTCCAATTTCTCAGAAACCAGTATATCCTCAGTAACAGGATGAGAAAAAGTTAAAATGAGAAATTTTAAGAGATGGTGACTAACATTGTATAAATAATCAAAACGGAAATCACACATTCTCACATTAGATAACAAACACAACAAATTACTATTGAATTACTTTCATCCAAGATAAAAGAATCTTCAACTAAATCTCAATTATTCAAAGCAATTTGCTACACTCGAGACCTTTCGAAAGAGATAGTCTTTAGATGAAACAAAAATGTAGTGTTTCATCAGATGACTAATGTATGAACTGACCAGAAGACTCAAAAGTCAAAACTAGACAAACCGTTTGCAATATGAAAACTTATCAGAAGAAATTGCTTCAAGAAAATATGAACGTTTCAAGAAACATCTGGATACGAGAAGAGACTCAAAAGGAAATATCTTGATATTGAAGATTTGCAAAGAATGAATATTCAAGACTTATGTTGAAGATTTGCAAGAACCGACATTCCGTAATTATATTTGCAAAGAATGAATATTCAAGAATTGGATTGAAGATTTACAAAGAACGAATGGTCAAGAATGATGCTGAAGATTGAATCAGGAATCTTAATTGAAGAGCAAAATTTGAAGGATATCATATTCAAATAGATATGTGCCTCAACGATCATTTATCAAAAAGAACATGCATCTAGAAATTGTCAAACAAAAAAACAAATATGAAAACAGAACAAAGGAAATTTTATGAGTCTCACCCATTCCAAAATGAAACTGCTTAAGGAAAATAAGTACTATTTGAAGTGGTTTTTTCAACTTTTTTTCTAGTTTGTTTAGTTGTTGTCTTAAATAAATTACAGAATCATGCTTGTGTCTTAGGTTTTGTAGAATTACTAGTGGCACCTTCCCTTTTGAAGTTACCACCTTCTAGAAGAATGAAGGTCTTAGAAGAAGTCTAGTTCAAGGAAATGTTGTCACCGTACTACAAAAAGGTTGTATATTAGTTACGGAAAAATTCCTAACTATTTCGTACCTAATCTTTCATTATTAACAAGTTTTGTGATAGGTTAATTATCAAATTGATAGAGAATGTTTTCTGCATAAATCGAGCAGGTAGCTAATTAGAGATATAATCTTTTGCTATTTCATAATTAATATCTTTTTAATTCTTTATTTTGTTCTCATTAGTTCGTAACTAATTTGTAACAATTTTGTTATCGCTAATTCGTAAAAATTTTGTTCTCACTGATTCGTAACTTGGACTTTAATAGGGATTAAATTGATGACAAAGACTAATTAAGTTAATAATTACTCAAGCTTTTAACTTTTTTTTTGTGTTTTTCTTTTTCTTTTATCTTTACATTAAACCAGTTGAGCTATACGTAAATGTCAAGAGAATCTGCACAATTTGCATCTCACTTCTAAGAAAAATAAAAGAAAACCGAAGTTGTAATTAAAGAGAAGTTGTAATTTAGATATTATATATATCTAAAGTAAGAACCAAGATACACTCATAATATCAAATATGCATTGTGTATAAAAGATCTAATTTGAAAATCAAAGTGTTGTTATAAGCGGAGAAGAGAGCGTCTTTCTTGCATATGGATAAGTTAAGAATGTGGTTATAAGTATACAGTTTATCATTGTCAAGAGTTTTCAAGGTATGTCATTGTATGTGTATATAAATTGTTATATGTTTTTTCGGATAATGTATAAGGTTTCATTATTTTCAATTACATCATTCTCTACTTATATTTATATTTATATAAGGTGTATGTTAAAAAGTGTAAAATTTCCAATGTCAATTGTGAAGTGGTAGCACAATTAAAAATGTCAAAAATTTCAAAGAGTGGTAAGGAAGTCACCACAGAACACGGAAGACACTCTTTGCTCCACAGATTCAACAAAACAACGCTTCTGCCCTTTTTTTTCTCCAAAAACCCTAATTTGCTCTAAAATTCCAACTTACGAAAGCAATGACCTATGTTCCTTCAATGAAATGCATGAACACCTCAGAAATTTTAATACAAGAAAAAACACACTAACAAATGCAGAAAGCAGAAAGAAGAAAAAAAAAATCAAAACTTTCAATGTCACAGAAATCGCACCTCGGACCTTTCTTCGACGACTTCTATACTTATTCAAAATCCTTGAACCAATGCTGAAAGCATATTCAGATGCAATTGTGGTAATTGGGATATTTAGCAAGTCTCGAGCCATGATTGAAAAATTTGAGAAACATTAACCATTACTCTTCCACCATTCAAGAGCATCCATAGGTTCAGTAAATGGAATTGCCAATGTTGGCTCATATAAGAATATGTCAAGTTGGTTCTTTCGCATATGAGTAGAAGCCTGAAGCTTGCGTTGTGTTAATTCCTAACATAAAAACCGAAATCAGAATTTAATTTATATGTTAATTAATAGTGATTAAATTAGTACAAACTAATATGATTATATGACTTACATGAAAAGCGTTTGACTTGATTGAATCAATTGAGGATGACTTTGTTGTTGACAAATCACTATGCTTACGCTTTAGGAGTTTGATGTAGGATAACTTGAGGCCGGAATCAAATTTGTAATCTCATAAAAGGGTAACAAGAAAACACGGATTTTTTTAACTCTTTTCCATTTCTCCTCAGACAGACAATAATCCTCATTAACTAAGTGCACACTTACAAACACACGTTGATATTTAAGGACACTTTGAAGCATTAAATATGTAGAGTTCCACCTTGTAGGAACATCAATACACAAAGTTGTCTTGGCATCAATGTCTCCTATTTTTTCAATGCATTGTTTAAATTTCATCATCCTATTTCAGAATTCCCTAACATACTTTTTGCTCTCCCTTATATCATCTAAAGAATCATCAAGAGCTTTCAATCCTTCTTGCACAATTAAGTTTACAATGTGTGCACAACAACGTACATGCAAAAAATCACCATCACAAACCAAATCATTTTGCAAAAGAAGCTCACTTTTTAAAGTTTTTATCAAAACATCATTAGTATACGCATTATCAAAAGTCAAAGAAAATATCATTTTCTCAATTCCCCAATCACGCAAAAATCCATTTATTTTCTTTGACAACTCAAAACCAGTGTGAGGTGGAGGGAAGTGACAAAAGTTCAAAATTTTACTACACAATTTCCAATTTGTGTCAACATAATATGTTGTCAAAACAATATAACTCTCACTAGTTATAGAAGTCCACATGTCGGATTTCAAACAAAATCCTATTTCTTATTTTTCTGAACTCTTCTTTTAATATGTTTTTTTCTTTTCTAAAAGTAAGCACATTATAATGAAAAAGAAAAGGAATAAATATATTTTTCATCCTCATAAAATTACAAGCGTTCATTTTTAGATCTCTCAAATTATGTGTCATCGTCGTCTATGCAATTAAAATCTACGAGAGACTTTTAAGATAATAAATTACAAATATTCATGTTTTTTTCTGCTAATTGAAGTAGGTTAATGATTTGTAGTGTTTAATTAATTATTTACTTTACATTATCGAGCCTCTATTAGCAAATGGCAGACCACTCTTATAATTTTGGAGGATCGATATAAATTTTAACGGCAGAAAAATCTAATATTTGTAATTTAATAATATTTTCTCCATAAATAACAATGACATATTTATAAGTTTGAAGAGAGAAAAAAAAAATACTAGCATTCTAGAGACGAAATACGAACAATTGGAATTTTGAAAGGGAAAAGAAAATTACCCAAGAAAACACTTACGCACAAAAAAGTCAATGTTAAAATTAGAGGAGTTTTAAAGTAAAAGTTCTTTAAGTTTTTATTTTTTATTTTTTATCACACGTTAAGTCATTCCGGATGAGAAACAAAGAAACTAAGGTTATTCCCTTCAATGAATGAAAAAAAAAAAAAAAAAAAAAAAAAAAACCTTATGAATGAAAAAGATGCATTGGAAAAACCTTGATTTCCTTCAATGGCTCTTCCGATCTTAAACTAGTCACAGCCCAATATTGTTTTCAAACACTTAGTCATTGACAAAAAAGAAAAAGGAGTCACGATACAATGACAGTGTGTTAAAATACTTCTCTATTCTTATTTGCAAAATCAAAACCATAGAAATAAAAGAAAACTCAGCCACCATTCATATGTAACAAGGTAGAAAAGGCACTAAGATTGTGCACAAATAAAAGAATTTACAAAAATAGTTTTTAAATCAAAATTTTACAAAATGATATAAACATATATAAACATAAAATAATTTAATACAACATTAAAAAAATCGTTTATCTTTTATCATAATTGATGATGTGTTTTCAAGGTATTCTTACCCATAGTTTTGTATGTAAATGATTTGACAGAAATTTAATTCCTTATGATTATTAATTTATTTGATCATTGGAATGTAAAAATGAGAATTTCAATATTTTTGTTACGAATCTTAAAAAGTTTGACATAAGGCAAAAAGTACTAATCTATTGCAACATTAATCAACTTCACATATAAACTAAAATTTTAAATGAAATCAAAGACATAAGAGCAATAGACTTGATGATATATTTGTAAATATAAATGTTTTCTAATATAATCTTTCAGAAAAATCTAATAAGCAAATAAATTTTATTAAATAATAAAGTCCAAATATTCAAAAAAAAAACTTTAAAATGATAGTCTAATCGTAAAAATCTAGTCACTCCCCGCTAGTCGCTCCTCCGCGCTAAAATCTAGTCGCTCACCCGGGCAAGATTTTAGTCGCTCTCCCGAGCCAAATTCTAGTCGCTCCCCCTTGCAATAATTTAGTGGCTCCCCCGGGCGTATCGCCGCACGCTCAACCGCACGCTTCGCCGCACGCTTCGCCGTACGCTCAAACGCACGACGCATCTCCGCATGCTCAACTGCGCATTGCCCACACTTCCGCGCCCGCATCTCCGCACGCTCCCGCGCCTCCATCTCCGCACGTGCCCGCATCTCCGCACGCTCCCGCGCCCACATCTCCGCCTGTGCCCGCATCTCCGCCTGCTCCCGCATCTCCGCCTGCTCCTCCAACTCCTCCTGCATATCTTCCCAGTCCCTGCGCCACCGTTTATACTCCCTCGCGTTGTCCCTCTCATTTGCCATTATGGTTTATGGAGTGGTGGTTACCAAGTGTGATTGAGTATCCAATACCAAGTGTTGAACTAATTATTCCTGTGAGTACCTGTATTTATAAGTTTTCTAAATTATCATTCTTTATCTACTATAATATAATAATACCATCATATTTTTAGGTTACGAATAAACAGATTCAGTTATTTAAAAATAATAAAATATGATAATAAAGTTATTGAATCATAAAATATTAACTATAAATATCTTGGATATATTTCATAGCATGAATATCTTGGATAGAGAATATAATAAAATGTAATAAAATGTTATTATATAATAAGATATTATTTGTAAAAGTCCTGGAAATTTTTATAATATTCTAAATGTATGTATAACATAAAAAATCTATCAAAAACTAATAAATTACAAATAAATACTTCGTAATTTAAAAAAAAAAAACTATAGAAATATATATAGAGTAGTTGTGCTAGTTCGATATTTTTTTAAACAATAAAAATGTGAAAAAAGTAAATTATAAATTTTCTTTTATAGTACTATATCAATCAATTATTTTATTTGATAGATATGTTTTTAGTTTACCAATATTATTATTAATTTTATTCTTATAAAGTTTAAATAATTGATTTTAATTTATATAAGTTTATATAAAACGTATGAATTTTAGATTCGTTTTGGTAAATATTTTTCTTCTAATTTCATCCCTCAAAATATTCTAAATTACTATTTCAGTTTCTAATATTTATTAACAATATTTCTTTTAAGAAAATAATTTCAAAAATACTTTATTTATATATTTAAATAATTTGAATACTTCAATAATACAAACGATATTCATTGAAACTTTATTATGATTGTTATAATTAATTTTGTAAGTCACAAACTTTATTATAAGATTTATTTATAAATTAAATTAAAATAAGGAAAATTATAAACGTAAAACTTCCTAATTTTTTCTTACCTAATTATTCTATCAATTTTCGAATTAAGATGCCACAAATCATCCATAAAATCACAAATTAACAAATCCATTTACTTAGATAGTAGAAAGAGAGAATGGAATAAAACGAAGAAAAATCTAGTTAAAGTTTAAATCAAGTCAAAGAGTAAGGAATATAAAAAGTATTGTATAATGATTGAGTACACCTATGATGAGTACTATAATCTTTAAGGTATCATATAATTAATTATTATATATAATATTTTGAAGATACAATATAATATGGTAATCAATAATTGTAACATCCCAATTTTAGCAGCTTGCACTACTGCAGTAAAGGCTTTTTGTCCCGGTTATTTTTCTCATTTTGTCTCGGGTCTAGAACCGAGGCAAATTGGGGTGAGACCAAAAGGCACCCATTTTGGCCTCGGTTGTTACCCGAAGCCATAGAGTTTCATTTCTGCCTCGGGTCAAAATAGAACCGAAGCCAATCATCCTCGTCGGCGAAACGCAGCAGCCACCACCATCTTCTTCCACGCATCTGCACCATGCTCGAGCAATCCTAATTTTCATCATCTCTTTCCATCACCATGGCAGCCGCCACCCTTGTCGGAAGCAACGCACCGCACCACAGTTTCGTCTTCTTCTCCGCAACGCACCACTGCGCAAAAACCTGCAGCCAACAGAAACACAGATCCACAACCTGCAGCCAACAAAAACACAGATCCACAACCTGCGCGAAATGCGAACGCACATCCAGATGCGGACCACCATCATCACGCCACCGTGAAAGATGCACCAGATGCAGATAGCAGCGCCACCGCAAACGAAGGCAGCGAACCACCACTGCAACAACGCAACGCCACCACTACCTTCGAACAGATCGGAGTAGCAGCGAATTCGCGCCACCAGAGCCACCATTGCTGCATTTGGAACGTCAACGACATTACCATTGCGCCTAGAACAGCCATGTCGGAGGGAGAAGAGAAAAAGTGTTGTTACAGAGAGGGGCGCGGGGAAGAAGAAGAGAAATGGGGCTCGCAAATTTGGTGCCCTAATTAAACCATATGGCCTCGGTTATTAATTGAACCGAGGCATATAGCCCTATTTGGCACCAGTTCAGACCCACCCGAGGCCAAAGAGGTAACGACTAGTGGGTTTTTGGCTTCGGGTCTGTGTAACCGAAGCATATAAGCCTCCTTTGGCACCGGTTTTTGGCGAACCGAAGCATATGAGCCTCTTTTGCTTCGGGTTAAGCTGAACCGAGGCATAAAAGTTGTCTGAAATTGCAAAAATGCCACCGCGTCATTATATGCTTCGATTCTTGGACAACCGAGGCATATAAGGCAAGGTAAAAATGAATTTCTGCACTAGTGTTGAAACTAATAAAAATAGGAAGTTTCATCATAGTTCCAAACCAGATAATCCAGTATACACAGTATATTAATATAGTCTTACAAAAGATATGACTATAAAAATATATCAATTATACACTTAAACTAAACTAGTAAAGTCTATGCTTAAACTGACCCCTGCTAAAGCTCCCACGGGAAAGCTCCTCCACAACCTAAAACAATGGATCCTCATCCTCCAGAAGTGCCCTTGACACTGCAACCACATATGCTCCCACCGAAAAGGTGATCATCGTCAAAAGGAAAACATACAACACGAGACTGAAACACAGAAAGCAAGGGTAAGCTAATAATAATTTAAAGAAGGTTACACTAGAGAAAGAGCATAATAACAATCAATTATCACAAATTCACATAGGAACATTCCAATACTCACACGTCATTCAACTCTAGACTCAATTATCCGGATATATGCAATTAACATCGGACCTCTTGGTGGCCTGCACCGTGTATGATTCCCAAACTCTACAGAGTTTGGCCTCAAGGGGTTATCACCCAATCATCACACCAGGTAAGTCTCCTTCACGCCAAAGACTTGATCGAGTCCAGTGGCTAAGACCTCCTGCTACTCCTCACGACATAACCCATTATACTCTATATGAGCCTTAGTGGTTATTGGAGGGTCAGGATACCAACCAAAATTGAGTCCTTATGTCTTTGCATACCCTACCTCATCCACATTTAGAATTTCTCCATGAAATTCCTCCATAATTCACATACAACCGATCCATATTCACCCAATCTCACTCAAAGCATACCAAGACAGTCAAAATAATCCATTGCAAATCGGTTAATGTAATGAAACACATCAAAACAGCAAACACATGAAATCCGGCAGCCAGCGCTCAGCCTCAGATTCCAACGCTCAGCCTCAGCATTAAAATTTCGTTCCAAACCTGCAGGGGTCCCAACGCTGGGCCACCTCTCGGCTGGCGCTCAACCTCATTCTTCTCGCATTTTTCAACGCTAGGCACCGCTGGGATGGCGCTGAGCGTTGATCCTCTCGCATTTTTCAAGGCTCAGCCTTGAATTCTGAGGCTCAGCCTTGCACCAGAAAACAGCATATATTCTGGTTTTCGTTGGGAGATGTTTCACTTAATTTCATGACCCAAATTGGCACCTCCATGGTAGTGTTGTATAGTTTTCAAAATGGTTTTTAAGCAAAGTGAGATGATACCAATTAGAGCCATGATTCAAGTGTTCATTTTCCAATTCAACCTCAACTCATACAATGCATTCACAATTCCACTTATATAAAGCATCAACTAGTTCACAATTCACAGCAAATCAAGCAGTCAATTCTAACTACACACAATTTTATTCATTGAACACTCTAAATAAAGTCAATTATCGGCTTCCCTTACCTGACAAAGCGACTCTACAGACCCAAACCGCTCAAAGAACACCAAAACACATCTAATTCCACTGGATGCTTTATCTACACATAGAAACATCATAAGAACGATCAGGACCTACCATTATGATCATTGATCAACAAAGACTCATATTGATGATTAAAATGTCGCATGCAAGTGGAAGAGAGCTCGCATGCAACAGAAAACATAAAAGACTAAAAAGAGAGCGGAAACTCAACTTACGCGAACGGAGAAACTGATCGGTCCAATTTGAAGAGCTCGCCGAGAGGATCAATCCTACGGTCTCGGTTTTTCAATCAGACTACCAAAGAGATAGAACCTCTAGAGAGAAGTTAGAGAACTCTACAGAAGTGGTTTCTAGAGAGATGATGTGTTTTAAAATAATGAAACTCGTTTATAACAATTCTATTTATACTAAAATCTTTTAATATTAAAATAATCGAGTCTCACTATTTTTAAACCACTATCACTTTTAAAACGTCATTTTCTAGGGTCTTACAATAATTATATAATAAATAATTCTAAATATTTTGGAAATATTTCATAATATATTAAAATATAACAAAATCTTATAATAAATTATTATATCCTAATATATTACTTGTAAATATCTTGAAAGTATGCACAGTACAAAACTCATCAAAAAAATTTAATAATAGAAAAATTATTTTGAATTCTGAAAAAACAATAGAAATATATATCTCTGAAAAACTACAAAAATATACATGAAGTAGTTGCGATAAATAATTACTTTTTAAATCATAAAAATGTACAAAAAATAAATAAATTATGTTATTATTTTTTTATGATAATATCAATTAATTATTATAATTGATAGAAAAAAAAAAACAACTTGTATTATGGTTTTCATCGTCAGATTTCATCTTTATGACATAATTATCTTTATATAAAAATAAATATAGATATAAAAGTATTTATTAAACCCAAACGAAAATGGATAATCTAACTCTCATAGATATGAACATATGATCAACTACCTTGAAAATGATATAACGATTCTTACCAAATTTAGTAAAAAACAAAAGAAAATTCACCTGCAAAATTATCGATTGTTACACAGTCAATTATTATAAATAATATTTTAAAAGGTATAATAGAAATAATTTATTATATAATAAAATATTAACTATAAATATTGTGAAGATATTTTATAACATATTGAAAATAAAGCGTAGTATAATTATTGTAAAGCTCACTTTTCATTCTGTCCTTTTTATTTAAAGGCTGCCTCAAACTATTGGGCCTAAGGGCTGACCCAAAAGAAAAACAGACCTAAGTCTGCTCTAACACACTCGTCACTCATCACTTTCATAAAACAACTGTTGTTCTTCCCTTGCCCCTAAAACAGAGCTCTGCTAGGGTTTAGTTCCCACTCGTTCGTACTAGCTCGAAAGTTCACTCCATCTCACGTAAGTTGGTCCTTAAGTCTTACTTCACCTTTTCTGAGTTGGTTTTCGTGATTTCCGTTAAGGTAACCCTATTTTCCTTCTGTGTCGTTGTTCCAGTAGTGAATTTGCTCCTGGATCCATGAAGTTCTTTGGCTTAGGGTCAGAGTCTGATATTAGCCCCTTTCCAGGTAAGGGAAGCTAGAACCCTCCTGTTTTGTTGGGTGTGATTGTTGTTGTTTTGCGTTTGTTTTATGATTGATTGAGTTTGTATGCTACTGTGGATGTATGGAATGGTTGTCATTATTGTTTGGGTATGAAAATATGTCTATGGCAGGGAGAAACAGTGGCGAGGTTCGACACACTCGCCTAAGCGAGCCTGTCTCGCCTAGGCGAGACTTGCAGGAATAGGTCAGGGTTGCACTCAAGCTCTCGCTCAGGCGAAAACTCTTGTTTTGAGTTAGGCACTATTTCGCTCAGGCGAGAGACGCTCGCCTAAGCGAGGACGCGTGATAGCCCTAGGCATGTTGATCCTGTTTTAGCCCAGGCGATGAACCTCACCTTTGGGCGAGGGGTTGTCTCGCTCAGGCAAAGAGGGCTCGTCTCAGCGAGCCATGCGAAAGCCTCCCAGTACCCCTATCGCGATCTCGCCTAAGCGAGAGTCCACCGCCTAAGCGAGGGCTCCTGCCTTGAGCGAGATTTGCTGCGGGTTGCGCTGTTTTCTTCGTTTGGCTAAATGAAATGTTTGATTTATGATGTACTCTATATAATGCATGAGGCTTGGGAAATGAAATGCATGATATAAGTTGTGGTTACAAATTGGATTGATGTGATTGTATGATCTTGGCATGTGAAACAAATGAGATGGTTGGTATTAAAGTGGTATGGTATTGGCATGAGATGAAATTCCACAATCATGGTTTGAGAATAATGGATGGGTATGGATTTACTGGGAAAATGACAGAGGTGAATTATAAAGAGTTTGTATGTGATGTATATGTATATGTATGATAAATCTTTCTTGATTGATTCAGTATGATTGGTCCGTGTCAGTGCATAATTCCTTGAAAATCTCTAGGTGAGATTTCAGGGTAGTGCTTCAGTGGTCGGGACGTAATTCCACGGCCCCTGTTAGTGGGTGTCCATTGTGGTGCCCATCTATATAATTTGGTAAGGATTCAAGGTAAGGTTGCATCCTGACACTCTAAGGAGTCAGTTAGTCTCACTTAGAGCGGACTGACTCTTGTGGTGAGAGTAGTAGGAGGCTTGAAACTCATTAAGGGCTAACCTTGTGTGTGAGGGATTGAATCATTGTAACACTTGTAACACATGGCTCGGGGGTGAGCAGGGTAATCCACCACAAGTGCAAGCATCCGCTAAATCCGACTAGATTATATGTATCCGGATGAGTCGAGTCGAGTCTTAGTGTATTGATTGGAAGGTCATAACATGCTTGGATGATGTATGTATATTGGACTGTGAAAGTATACATGATTGCATGATAAAACCACTTTTGGCTCTAGCTTACCCTTTGCTTGTTTGATTTCTTTTTATGTTGTTCTTCTACTTTTGCGATGATCATCAATTTATTGAAATTGATGGGAGCAGATGCGAGAGGTACTCGTGGTCAACAAGGGAGAGATGATTTCGCGGCATAGTCTACCTAGGTTGGACTTCTTGTGATAATTGGGCTTTTCTTTTAGGGCAATGGTCCATGTACTGTATGGCCTTTGAGCTTTATTTTGAAAACTTTGTCGTTATTCCTCTATGTTTTAATTTAGTATCGTGGTGTGCCTTGGTTACTGTACGGAGTTGTGATTGTACTTCAGGACTACGTTTATATATTAATCTATGTGACAGTTTCCTTTTAATTTGGTTTATTAATTAAATGGGACGTTACAATTATACTCGAAAATAGATAATTTATCATACATGTACCATTGCTATATTTGTTTCAATTATTAGGAAATTTGAAAACCTATAAAAATACATATGAGATATGAGTAGTTACATTACTTTTTTGAACAATAGATATGTACAAATAATAGATTAAGATTTGAATATTTATTGTAATAATTTCAATTGATTGTTTTATTTGGTAGATAATGAATAATCTATATTATTCTTATATAAATAAACAATGCTAAATATGTTTTTATTTTATAAATTTTATTATTATTTTTTATAAAATTTGAATAATTAATTTTTGTTCTTATAGAATATATGAATTTTAACTTAGTTTCGGTAAAATATTTCCTTCTATTCTCATCCCTCAACATATTTTAATTTATTATTTTAGTTTTTAATATTTATTTCAGGATAGAGGATAGATTAACAATATTCTTTTTATAATAAATTTGTTGAAGTAATTTAAAAGAATACTTTATGTATGTAATAAATTTGTATTTTTAACCAATACAAAAATTATATTTATTATGAATATATTATAATCGTTATAATTGATTTGATAAGTCACAGATATCATTATAAATATATATATATATATATATATATATATATATATAAAATTTATTTTTATATTATATTAAAATAAAAACAATTATAATCGTACAACTTCCAAATTTTCGACCTTTTAAGACCTTCTCTAATATCTAATAGAAAATTAATAATTTCAGATTCCTGTACCATCCCTTTTCTCTTCTGCTTTTAAGTCTCTACCTATTTAATCTTTAACACTTTTATATTATATTTGTGATTAAAATGATCATAAAAATAATTTAAAAATATATTACACAATTTAAGCTGTTCAAAGATCATGTTTGTGTATCATAGTATTTCTGATTTCGATTTCTCTTCAACACACGAAGAAGAACGTAAATATTTTATTAAACACAAATATATTCAAGTATAGCTTGTTTGTATATCAAATTTTCTTGTTTTTCTTCAACATTAGTCGCGTCAAAAAGTTGACATAATTTTTGTTTCTTTGTTTGGATGCGAAGAAAACTTTAGTATAAAGCCATTGCAGCCTCGATGAAACAATATCCGCTGTTCTTGAATTTAGAAAAAATAGACATATTTGAACCTGAAAGAGTGAATCTAGAAAATTTTGAGTTAAGTTTTACTATCTGACTACAACCTATCGATATCAACACCCCAATAACCA
>Ga0214543_1000209_pt1 | contig 87828 bp, 47 predicted proteins | sample CNSS2metaG_FD_160094 | JGI IMG/M metagenome (GOLD analysis project Ga0214543, IMG submission 160094) | Root nodule microbial communities from cowpea collected in UCLA plant growth center, Los Angeles, California, USA - CNSS2 | ecosystem: Host-associated > Plants > Roots > Nodule | place: USA...
GAAAGATTCCAACCAAAAAAAAAAAAAAATACATAGATATCATTCAAAATCAAGGACTTAATTAACCGAGGGGACATTAACTTTTACTAAATAACTGTACTATTTTTTTATGAATGAAATATTCAACGATTTTGTATTGTACGTATAAACTATTTAGAGATATCTTTTAATGTAGTTATAAATTTTGAAAAACATAATTAATTAAAATATATTAGACAACGTAAATCCGATAAAAATTATTGCGATGCATTATTTATTTACACATTATATTATGACATGATCCATTATCATTCTAAAATTTTACCAGATAATTTAATGTAAAAACTAATCAAAATTCTTTTATCAGCAATTTTACTTCAATAACGTCCACATTATTCAACTTGGTTAATGAAACTAATTTATGCATAAATTAATTATATATGACTACTCAGAAAGATGTAAAGGAAAACCAATTAGTCTCTATAATAATACACTTTTAACATAAAAGAAATAAAATTAGTTTCTTTACAAAATTTAATTTATATATAAATCAGTTTGCTTATATAACCTTTCCAAATTATTTTATTATTTATAAATATACTAATTTTAACTCAAAGTCTTCATTTTTTTTCTTTAACTACTTATGAGAAAGCTATACGTAGGTTGATGTCAAACCAAAGCGATAAATGATTATCATCAACATTAGTTACCAGCTACTGACGTGGAACTGACAAGGATCCAACTTATTAAAAAAAAAAAAACTTTTAAGAAGTTGTATTAAAATAAATCTCTTATAAATTATAATCAATTGTATCAGAAATTATAGTTAAGAAAGAAGCCTTTTAAACTTTCCACAATCTCTTATTAAATCATATCAATGACGCTTTTGTTTTATCATAAAAATAAAAATCCGTTTAAAATCCGTGTCGATTGAGTGTGACATTTTCCTTTATAATTGGCGGTAACAAAAGAAAGTAATTAATATTTTCTTGATATAATATATATATATATATATATATATGTATATATCAAATTAAAATACCAAAAAATTAAAACTAAATTCGTTATAAAATAAAAGTATTTTTTCAGTTAACGTATGTTTCCTTAATTGATTTCCAATAATTATTTTTCTGATTTTTGATGACTTGGTTAAAGGTTGTGGTATGGTTGGTTATACCAAATTTCAAACCTCGACTTTAACTACCTCTTAGTGCCATTCTCATTTTACAATCAATCCTAATTGACCTCAAAAAAAAAAAAAATCAAATATAGTAACCAAAATCTTTTAAGCATAATTAATTAATTAATTAATTAATTAAGGGAAGTGTCAATATATGGGAGTTAAAAGAAAAAAAAGAAAACCGCAGTTTCAGTTAATCTGGAAGTCTCTTCCGTTCATTCATCGAGTGTGAAGTGCGACGCGATCTTACCAAACACCGATCCGTAACCACCCTTTTCTATTAATCATTGTTGCTTCGGATTCTTTCAATTCTTTCTCTGATAATCCTTCTTTCAAGCTCCTCCACTCTCTCTTTCTTTCCCTTCCCCAAACATCCACACATAAAAAACCACAAACCGAAACGGTTGAAATCAATAATCGCAATCAGACGCGCTGTTTTTTTTCTCGTATACTTTGCTTCCGATGGTCCACCAAGTCGTCGTCCCTCCGAAGCCGGTGCAAAACCGCCGGAGGCGTGGCGTTGGCGAGGTGGCCGGGGGAGGCGCGGCTGAGTGCGCCGCCGTGTGCTGCTGCTTCCCGTGCGTGGTCGTCCACATCGCCCTGCTAGCCGTCTACAAGGTCCCCAAGAGACTGGTCCTTAAAGCCGCGCGCAAGAGACGACATCGTTTGCTGAGGAACAACAAGAACCACGATGATAACACCAACGACATCAGCAGCAACGCCCTTGTCGTAAACAAGGGCAACGATATCATGGTGTTGCACCCGCACAGGGCCAGTAGTGTCGATTTGTGGAGCTACGGCGTGGATGGCACGCGCTTGGAGGAGTTTTTTAGGCAATTCCCGGAGAACGAGATGGACGAGGATGAAGAGGGATTCGAGAAGGAGATGTGGGCCCGGTTCGCCGGAACCGGGTTCTGGCGGAGCGAGTCGCAGCGCCAACCGTAACTCTGAACCGGACCGGTCCATCGTGTGCACACATTAGATAAGAAGATTATCATAACGCCCCTATAGGAAGAGGGTGTTGAAACGGTGTCGTGACCTGGTTATTGGACACGTGTTGTGTGGTTTACGAATTCGGCGAAGCTATGTTCGTGTGAGTAGGGACAAACGAGACGACGACGTGACGATGCTACGGTTATGTTCATCGTGTGCTTGGATTTTATTTTATTTTCGTTCTTTCGGGATAATTTTAATTAGGACATTTTAAAAAAGATGTACATTTTTTTTTGGGTAAAATTGATAGAACCAAATCAAAATTAATATTTTGAATTTGCTATGAACTAATATTGATGTGAGGAAGATTCCTTCGTTCATTAGTTTAAGTTTTCTTCTTACATAAATATAAGAAATTAATAACCTCTTGTTTTACATTCGCTTCATGTTGTTCTTTCGATAATTGTTTGTGTTTGTGTTACAAGTGATTAAGGGCACTAATCTACTTTACTAATCTTAATTTGGCTTGAAAACGTGAATGTTACATGTGGTTGACTCCAACACAAACCTAGTAGTAGCTTATTAATGAACAGAAGAAAAAAAAAATGATATCTATTAACGTCAGTTGAGTACGACTTAACGAACGGAATTACACTCATATTTAAGTGTACGTAGTTTTTGTTGACCGTGTTGGAAGTTTGGAGGCTAAATGAGAGTGATGTTTTAGACTCTATTGAAAAATTTGAGATTAAAATTTATGGTTGTTGAACTTGACTTTTAGTTGCAAAAGCTAGACTTTTATTTATTCAGAATTTCATACAAGTTTTTTTTTTAAACATTCTAAAAAAGTTTACATTTTTTTTTAATTATTTTTTATGTAAAGCATGAATTCATAGATGAGATATTTGTTAAAATAAATGGCAACACCTTGTCATTTGATATTACAATGTCCAGTCTTTGGTACGTTGTTGTACTTGGTTGTATACATGGACCATGATGCGAAATGGTCCCCATAACCCATTCAATGCAAAATGGCAATGCCATACTCCAAATATTTAATCAAATATAGGCAAAGTCTTTATTTTTTAGGTTTTCTTTAAGCTGAAAATACTTGTTATATTTCTTAATTTAACAATAGTCTCCACAACAGGTAGCATAATGATCTATAGAAGCTTTAAAACCAAACATAGAGAGTTCTTATTCTTATCCTAGGCACCAACCATTTTAGGATGATAAAATTGTACTTTTGAGCCAATTTTTTTCTCTCTACTCGAAATTACATTGACATTTTGTTGTAACCATTTACAATTAGGTAGATCATGATCAATCATTTTACAATTTGAAGAAAAAATGAGGCAATTCCTCATACTTCATATCAATAATAAACGCAAATTGTGTCATTTTCACCAAAATTTGATTAGGCAAATCAGATAACAAATCAACATCAACCAAGATACGTGCAAAGAAACATTGAGACTTATTCTCGGTGTGATCATCTAAAGATAAAGGTGTGTCAATACCATGCACAATTGAGATATTAGCCTTTAACTACCAATACCAAAGGAAGACCATGCATGCACACCTAACATTGGGTTTTGGTGAGCTTCATGGAAGCTAGAACAAAATTTTTAGTCCAAGAAAAACACGAAGGATTCCGAAAGATAAATTCCAAACTCCAACCACCAAAACTCTTTTCATATCCTTAAGCGTAGAAAAATCCAATTCATAGAACTCTTTGCCAAGAGTGAATCGCTATCCATTGACCTAAATGTTTCCATGCCACTTCAAGCTTCTTATAATGATTTTTACACTAGTTTTCTTGAGCTTCATAGAAACTGGAACAAAATCTTTAGTCAAAAAAAAACATGAAGGACTTCAAGAGATAAATTCCAAACTCCAACCACCAAAACCTTTCTCATATCCTTAATCGTAAAAAAAAAGCAAATTCATAGAACTCTTTGTTAAAAGTGAATCGTTTTCCATTGACATAAATGTTTCTAGACTTTAAGCTTCTTACAAAGATCTAAATCCCATTTTGTTCATAAAATACACCCATGAAAATGATTTTTGCACTCTTCCAAACCAATAAGATAAACTTCGTCAACAATATGCACCGAGACCATATCTCCCTTTATGCAAGGAGAGGACAATTGTGATAAAGGAATATCACAACTAGTATTAAGAACATGGACAAATGTACATTCCCATACATTGGAAGAAGAATTAGATGAATGAGGCTTTCCTTGCTCCTAATCTTGTAAGCAACTCCAAGGGATATGAAACCCTAAAGAGGAAGACATACATACCCCTCAAAGAAAAGTTCCCCAAACACTGTCTAAAGAAAGTTAATACTAAATTTTTAAAGCAAGAATTTCTAAAAAACTATAATAAATTTTAAATGTCTTTCGTGAATTGTGAATGAGTTTAATATGATGAGAAATATGATTATTGAGTTTTAATTTTCTATGTATGTTTTTTTAATTTTTTTTTGTTATAGAATTTGTTCATGTTTGCGATGTATTTTTATCATAGATTTGTCGTGATTCTTCATATTTTCCTGTTTGTTTTCTTTCTTGTTTTTTTTTTCTAAAATTTTCATGTTACTATAGTGATGTCTAATATGAAATTATAAAAATTTATTTTACGAGTGTAATTAATTTTAGATGACAAACAACTAGAATGTTTGAATAATATCTTGTGACCTATAATTGATTGCAATTTTTACTTTTCTATGCAATTTTTATTTTTCTAAAAACGGACTAGTATAATTGTTTTCTCTTTTTTAAAGAATAGAAGTTCATGATTTTAGTTTTGTTTTTAGAAAAATTATAACATTCACCCTAAAGAATTTTTAAACAAGAAAACGATTTTTATTTTTTTATTTCATGCAACAATCATTTTGTCTCACTCGCAAAAACATACACATTAACTTTAACTTTTAGAATGAAAAAGTTTTATCACAATAGCAATTTAACAGAACTTTAGGTCAATGCATGCTTGATGCTTAGAATTTTATCTTTGTCCCATGTCATGAAGTTGTAGCAGAGTTTGAAGATCTTCAAACATTCCCCAGATGCTTCTCTATGAAACGTTTGATGATGAACATCAACTTGTTTGAGGGTTCTGAATTGGGATCAATAGTGAAGAAACCATGTTCTTGTCCTTCAAATTCCACATACTCTATATCTTTACCCCACTCCTTAAGCCTCCTTGCATAATCTTCTGCTCTGTCTTTTAGCAAATCACTTCCTCCGGCCACCACCAGAATCGGTTCTATATTTTTTCCTTCAAGCCTCTCACTGTTTGGCCCAAATGGATTCACAATAGGGTGATCAGTAGTTTCCCCAATCGGAATAGAAAGCCTCCAAAACCTGTTCAATCATTAACAAAACATAAACAAAACAAAATTTATTCATAGATTTTCTCACTATTTTACTTACCCTAATAATTGAACCATCAGAAAACACATAATGCAGAAATGAATAATCAAATTTACCAACCTATCAATGAGTTCCAAATTCAGAAAAGCATCTTTTGGTCCTTCAGCTTCTAACTTCGTTCGGACAGTTCCACCAAAGAAAGGTGCCAATAGAACATAACCTCTCACCCGAACCGGCGCCAACTCCGGCGACCGGAATCCGAGCCGAGCCGCCAAATGATGAGCTATGTTTCCTCCGGCCGAGTCACCCGAGATGAACACCCGGCTAAAATCAGCTACGTTGTTCAACCATGGGTCCGGCTCGTTACCCGCGGCTTGAGTTTGCAGCCACTTAACAGCCGTGAAGCCGTCGTCGATTGCGGCTGGTAGCCGGTTCTCAGGAGCCAGCCGGTAATCTGGTGCTACCACTATAACTCGAAGCTGGGAAACAAGCCGAAAACAGTAGTTTTGACAATTAGGCCAAGTGCGTGAGCCGATGCAAAAGCCGCCACCGTGAAAGTAGAAAAAGATGGGAAGCTTGGAGCCGGCTGAGCCGGCTGGCTTGTAGAGCCGAAGCTGCAGATCATGGGCAGGGTCAAAAACGACATCTTTCCACAAAACGGTGCCGTCGTCGTTTACAGGGACGTTGAAGCTTGGACGCGAAGAGCGTACTATGGAGCCGTCACTATAAACGTGAAGAACACCGCGACACTCATCTACTACGGTGGCTTCGGAATCCAATGTTGCAGACATGTTTTTTTCTTGTTACACTGTGCTTTATTTTGTGTGAGGAAAGTTGATATAAAGAGAGAAAAAGAGGTTGAAAAGATGAATGACGGTGGAAGAATGCATTGTCGTGAAAGGATTGTGATGTGAATGTCGTTTCGTTTTTTTTTGGCATGCAAGACAAACATGACAGTGTGGGAAGTGTGTCATACGTTGTTTTCTTATGCGGCAATGGAGTCTTTACTTGTGCCATTATCTCGATGGCAGCATCATGCAATGATATTATTCTTTTGTTGAATAATAAAGTGCTACACCAATTGTAGATTTTTAATGATAATTTAATTAATTATAATAGTGAGACTGCTTCATTATAAGAATTTAAAACACGTATATTTTGTACTATTTCTTTTAAATTTTTATAGACATTTATAGACTATTACAAAATAGTTAAAGACAAATATGAATATGGAGCTAAACTTTCATTAATATGGTTAACGTTTGGGCTCAGAATTTTATAATCTTTGTATTTAAAAAAGGAGAAGAATATGTGTGACATTGACACTGTCCGAAGATGGGTATTTAGAATATGGAAGGATGAAATAAAGGTTTCAATTGTTAAGATGAGGTTACGTGAGTGTAACATTTATAAAATCAAAATTTCTTTATTAGAGTATATAACGAATAGAAGATAATGGATCACGGCGAGGACGAATATTATTACCTACTCTATTTAAAAAAACACAAATTAGTCTAATATAGTATGTTCTTTTTAAAATAAGTTATTTTAAAATAATTCTTGAAAATATACATTTAAATAAAATTTTAATTTAAAGTATAATCCAAGTAAAATGAAACAATAAAAATATCAGTGTAAAGTAATTTGATTTAAAAAACAAATTCAATGATTACCACAAAGTTTAAAAAGTTATTATTTTTAAATAACTTTAATTTTCCAAATAAAATATAAAATTAAACTAAATAATTTTTTAATGGTTAATATGTTTTATTAATAATTTTATTTTGATCAAGTAATTTTTTAAAATATCTAAATAAAATTCACTAAGTATTTATCAATTGAATCTCGTAATATTAGTAGTCGTTCATTAACAAATGATTAATTAAAATATGTGTACTTATTACCTAGATGTATTTATTAAAGATATCTATTAGTGTTTGTCCGAGGTGTTTTTGTCATCTTTGGAAAAGGAAGTTGCAATCCTAATATAATGAATACACTATCATAGAAAAACAAACAAAATAAAAAAGACCCCTCACTTACTTGGGAAACTTTATGCCAGTAGACTTTTGATTTACAAACTTTCACTATAATGTCTATCTCTTACCTTGTTTTATTAAGTGGCTAAATATTTTATTATTATTATTATTATTATTATTATTTATTAAATGTGTAATCAAGGTTTCCCTCCTATGTCTAACATAGCTCAAGGATATATGATATAATAATTCATTTCCTAAAAACACCTAAGCTAAGACCTTTAAAACATCTTAAATCCATACATTTGTACACTATCGAAGGAAAGAAAGACAAAAATATATTTATTGTCGATGAAGGAGGAAATGTATCAGAATTATAAGGTTAGTTTGATAGTAAAGTTGGGAGGGCGGGAGAGGTTTTGAGTCCAACTCCCCCCACTAGCATAATAATAACAACTAACATTTGTCAATAAAAAAAAAGTGACAATTCCTTAGGTTAACAATAGAAATTGTGAATGCATAAGGTCGTGTTGTGTTTGACTAAGTAACAAAGAATTAAATTTTTAATTTTGATAGACATTTTCAAAGAACGATTATTGTAATTTACCTATAAATTGTATGAATGAAATTATGGTAAAATGACACTTTTGAGAAGTCATAATCGATTATATGACAGAACGTCATCAATTTGTTGTTTTAGTGTGTTTAAGGAAGTTGTTATTATGTTATTGTTGAGGGCATCAAGAAGTAGGGAAAAATTATTTGAAACATCGAGTCGATGTGCAGTCAAGAAAGGTGTTTCTAACCATGGATTGAAGTTTAGGAAGGGTAAAATTTTATATAGCTATAGTTTTGTGAGACAAGAGTGGGAGGTGACAATGCATGATCTCTGAGTATACTCAGTACACGTGTCTTCTGAAAGTAGAGTAAATGTCAATGTTGTGTGAGCAATTTTGAGCATTCTTTGTGGACATTTGATTGATGATTAAGTTGAAGGAAAAAAAATTTATTATACCATGTTTTAATTTGAGGAATAGGAATTGTTACAATTATTTATATATTTATCCGCTTGTAATGATATGTGTTATACGTGTGTAGAGGAGAGTGTAGGTAGAAGGGTTGAGAATTTAGATCGTTAATATATGGTTAGAGTATAATTATTGTGTAGATATATAATTTTGTATTATATTGTATAACTCTTCCATCGGTTGAAAAAAAAATATATATATTTTGAGAATTTTCTTAAGTTTTAAGGAGAATGGTAAAATATATATTGCATGTTTATGTGTCTGGATTTTTTTTTGCTTAATATCTAAATTGAAATGATTTAGGTAATACTATATTATAATTCTGCTAATTTGGAGAGTTACAAATGTCACGTTTTAATATTTATTTTCATAGTTGTAAGGGATGACTCAATTATTCTTAGGTTAAAATTAATGAAAATAAATATAAATTAAGAGTTTTATGGAAACAAATATTAATTCTTTACAAGGATTGAATCTTATTCATTAAGGAAAAGTACATTTTAGTCGTTACTTTTATATTTTCTCAACTGATAATTAAAATTATACAAATGTCAGTATTAATTCTTTCTTTTAAAGTCTAAAGTAAAAGTTTGGATTGTCTTATTCTTGAAATAACTTGTAATGGATTATATTCTCTTCAATCTCTCAGTTATTTATATAACTAAATTGAATTACTTGAATTGAGTAATAAACTAAAAAAGATAAATATTATTAGCAACAGTTCAAATAATTTAAAATAGTTTAATTTAGATAGTATAAAACCATCACATAGTTGAATTCAGTTAAATTATAGTTTTACATTATAGTTGCTATTTTTTTTTTTCACCATCGCAACTTGCTTGAAAACTAACCTAGAACCAGAGTAGTCCACAAATTATCCACATGCTTGCTGTTACAATGAGTCCAACATTTTCTGAAGCCATCAAAATTGATCCTAAAACATTTGGATAAAACTCATTACGCACACACAATTTCTGAAACTCGTGTGGTGTGGGTTTGGCATTGAAAGTCATATGTTGGGCTTACTAGAAGATCAATGTTGGGTTTTGTGTGCAACTTTAGGCCTCTTTAATGCTACATCTATTCTGCCACTATTTCCTACAAACTCAATCAAAATTCATACACAAATAATATCCACAAAAATATGAGCTGCAACTAACAAATTAGGGAAAAAAATTTTAATTCCCTTAAAATCTACCCCTTTTACAAACAAAATCTCTAAACTTTAGTTTTTTGCTTTAGTTAATCCTCAGACATATTGAAATCTTTTTTTTTTCCAACCAGTTTCTAAATTTATGTATAGAAATATTGAGCTCTAACTTTTTTCGAATCAATCTTTAAACTTTATCCTTTTCTGTAAATAGAAACCTAAACATTTAATTTAATTATAATTATTTTTTTTTAACTTTTTATATGTAGTTTTTAACAACTTTAAGTTAAATAATGTAATATTTGCAATAATGATTTAACTCAAAGCTGTTAGAAAAAAATATTTGTAAAAAACTAACAAGTTTTAAGAAATAGGTATAACAAAATTAAAATTTTGTGTTTTTTTACAAAAAAAAAAAGGTAAAACTTAAGGATCAATTGAAACAAAACTAAAGTTCAATAGTTATATATATATATATATATATATATATATATATGTATATATATATATATATATAATACTATATTAGAAAAATAATTAATTAGATGAATAAAATATTTTGAATAGTGTACATGAATACTTTAATATCACAAACAATTAAATATCTCTTCATTTTCATCACACCATGTATACTTTTTCAACATACTATAAAAAATTACAATTGTTTGTATAATAATGTAAATACACTCAATATAAATGGACAAGAAAAGACGAAGATGAGGTCAGATCACTTCGAGCTTCCTTTTATTATTGAAAGTTTTACATCAATTAAGAATCATCATAATATATAAGTAAAAACAATTTTTATCTTGTAAATTAATTTTATAGGATTAAATTATTTTTAAAATTCATTTTTTAACTATCTTTCATTGGATTTAGAATAAAGAACAGAGATATTTCATTGTTTATTTTTTTTTTAACTGATGATGAGAGCATGTGATCTTCCATGTTTAATCTGAATTTTCAGCCCCCACAGTTTTCTGTGCAAACCTTACACATATGTATCCTCTTTTTATTTTTTTCCTTTTCTTCACTCCAACTTTTCTTTCCTTCTTCCTTTTCTAGCATAAATCATGACTCTCCAAACTTGTTCGGACACAAATTATATATGAGACTCCAAAATGAAACTATTACTTACAGAAAGTAACAGTGTCTGAAAATCATACGTCTCAGAGTCCTATGTTGTCTGAGAGTGCTTTTGCATGTCTTTGTTGAAAGTCTTTTCTAGTGCAATGGATTTGATCCATAAAAATCCCATGACAGAAATATTTCGCAGAGGAAAAATATTCCAGAAGAAAAAAAAAATGCACCTAAACAAAAAACCGTGTATAAAACAAGTGAAACGTCCATTCTAACCAGACTATACAATATACACATTAAACAAAAGAAGATGTTGAATTTGTGTAATCATCAGAGGACAAAAACAAAAGCAAGCACACTTGTTTTGACGAGATGTTTTGTTTGGTAGCAAAGTGAAGTGAGTATAGTCGACGCTACCCTTTACCTCTACAAGGCACTCACAACTTTTGAAGATACTTTTAGAAGGGTGGTTTGGTGAATTCACATTTTCGTATCTATATTCCTTGCCAACTACTGAAAGATATGCCAAAGTCGGAAATTATAAATTCCATAGATTAAAATAATTGTGATTAAATGATTATGTATAGTGGCACCGACAGATTTCGAGGAAGCAAAATTAGGGCTTATATTGTCATAGTCTTAATGCTCTTTCCTTCTCTCCTACCATACTATTGAAGGATACACCAAACCAAACTCATTTAATAATCTCACCAAAATCATTGTTAATTATACAATAATGGATTCTTCTACCATTCCCCACCGAATACTCATTATAGAAATTACGTTCCTAATTGTATTTTCCATTGTCCTTTTATGAGGCAAAATCCATAGTCAATTCATTTTTTATATGACTTTGGCAAGGTAACCTTCACATGTATATACCCACTTCTACACTCCTTTTCTTCATTGCGTCATATATATATATTACATCTATTATTTTCAGATAGTCAAAATTTAAAATAATTTATGGATTAAATATGTTTTTAATTTATGAACTTTGTCACAAAATTAGAATTCATTCATGTCCAAAGTTTTGATATATTTAGGTCCTCGTACCTTAAAAATGAATGAATATAATCATTTAATTCAATTATATTAAATTTATTTGACGTGTTTAACACATTTCTAAGTTGTCACTAAAACTATAACATATTAAATGGTGTAAGCTACTCAAATGCTAGATGAAAGACATTTGACACATAGAAACAATTATGTTGTTTTTGAATGAGGCAATTTAATAGAGTAAATCATTTATTTGGAGGATTTGAAATTTTTTGAAGTAAAATGACTTGTTTGGATGTGGAAATTAAAAGGAATTTCAAGAAGGTATTTCAAATAACTAAAACAGTAGAATTTGAAATTCACTAAAAAAGGAGGAAATTGAAATTCCACTCATTTTCACCCCCGTATCAATCCACTCACGAAGGTAGAGCCGGGTCAAGCCGAGTCAACCTAAGCCGAAGATCGAGTCGAGTCAACATGGGTGGATGGTCAAGTCGAGTTGGTTCGAGTTGAATGTCGAGCCAAGTCGATCTAAGTCGAAGTCGAGCTGAGTTGGCCCATGTTGAAGTTGAGACGATTCGACCCAAATTGAAGGTTGAGCTGAAGGTCGAGTTGTTCAGCCAATGTGAAGTCGAGTCGAATCGACCCAAGCCAAGGTCAAACATAGTCGAGTTGGGTTGAAGGTCGAGCCATGTCGAGCAAGCCAAGTTGATGGGCGAGCCGAATCAGCCTAAGTCGAAGGTTGAGCAGAGTTGGCCCGAATCGAAGATCGTCGAGTTGACATGGGTTGAAGGTCGAGTCGAGTCAGTCCGAGGAAAAAGTGGAGCCAAGTTGGTATAGGTTGAAGGTCGAGTCAAGTCAACATGTGTCAAAGGTCGGGCCTAATCAGCCCAAGTTGAATCTTTGTGAGCTGATCCAAACCAAAAGTTGAGACGAGATATCCTGGACCAAAAGTTGAACTAACTCAACTCAGACTAAGATAGAGTTGAGTTTGTCTTAAAATTTAAATTAGATTGCTTTATACAAACATGAAAATTGAAATTTAAGATATTTCAATTAGTTTATCTAAATAAACTATTAATGTAATTGAGTTAAAAGAAGTATATCTATTATTTTTAAAGTTTGAGATTAAAAGTATATTCAAGTGATAATTTAAATACATTCATTTGAGATATTTTCTTAAAACAAAATTGTGATAGAAATCGAATAGTATTTGACATGAGAATGTAACGAGGCGTGTGGCATTAACATCTTACAATTAACTCTGTAACTCTCAGATAATAGAGAAAAGTTGACAGCAGAATCCTTGGAAATTATAAATAATGAGTTGAAAATTAATAGTGTTTATGTTTAATAATAACCAATGAATTCTTTCTCTATCAATCAAATATGTTACCATTTTTCAACCTTGAAATCAATGAGAAGATAAAAGTGAATACTAAGGAAAGAAAGGTGAAGAGACAGACCGATAGCCCGCCGGTGGGGGATAGGTCACCCTCCATACATACAACAGATGCTTCACTTAAGGAAAATGCTAAAAACAAACCTATTTCTTTTCAACCTTTTTCACCAAATTTCTCATAAACTTTCCTTCTAAATCTATTCATCCAAATCTCCCAACAAACACTATTACATTCCATATATATTTTTTCTGATTTATTCAACCCATAACAAGATGAACTTTCCAAAAAAAATGTTTTGCATTCTTGATTTATTCCAAATGTCTTTTCTCTAGAGTTTTAGTAAGCTTTTTTATTCCTTGGTTTGTATGGTACGTACACACGAGTCTCTAGAGGACAGAAACAGCTCAGCTAATAATACCTGAGCCAAGTGGGCACCACCACCACTCTTATTTCTCTACTTTTTTATTTCCTTCCTTTCATTACATCTTTTCCATGCTATTGTTTCTTTTAGTACTAATAAACGCACACACTAATCATCATCTCATGAACTACTTATTCTCTGCGTGCTAATTGCGAACTAGTATAGTACATTTAATTAATTAATCCCCACTTTTTTTAACGCGTAAATTCGAAGATCCACAGAAAATAATAACTTTACATTACAAACTTAATCACCCTCAAATCAGGTTTCACTGTACAGCACATGCAGAAGGTGAAAAAGGTTACTGAAGACAGTCAAAACACTCCATCGAAATAGTTATTGACAATAATGAGAGTGGGTTTAATGTTTATGGCTCATTTATTCACGAGCCAGGTAGCAGTTGGGGTTAGTGGACCCCACACCAATTCCACTCCTTTGTTTCTCACTGCTCTTTCTCCGCCCAATCAAAACCTGCCACGTAAGCCATGGATTTTCACGAAGCAACCGACACCCATGGATTTACCCACAGCCATTGACACTGATAAGTAATAACTAGTGTGACTTGTTCACTCTCGTTTCAACCTCAACAACATCAAAGCCAATAAATCACACCATTTACCCCACCGATTCCCAAACAAAACCTGCTCTGTCTCCAACATAATCTCACAAACACACACCGCAACAGAATATAAAACAACATTGCTAGTGTCTGTGTTTCTCTCTCCCTCTCTCTCTTTCTTTCTTTCTTTCTCTGTGTTGTGTCTGAAGCAAAAGCCGCCATGGATTGCCGCATCTATGGCGTCACGATCCTTCTCTTCTTCCTCCCAACCCTCGCATTCTCTCTCTCACAAGGTCAAATAAACTCAAACTCAATCCTCGTGGCTCTGTTGGACTCACATTACACTGAAGTTGCTGAGCTGGTGGAAAAAGCCATGCTTCTTCAAACGCTAGAAAACACGGTAATGAACCACAACATCACAATCTTCGCACCCAGAAACGAAGCTCTCGAACGCGATCTCGACCCTGATTTCAAGCGCTTCCTTCTCGAACCCCGCAACCTCCAGTCTCTCCAAACCCTTCTCATGTCCCACATCGTCCCCAAAAGAATCACAAAACCCGAATACCAACCCGGGTTAAGTCACCCAGCTCGACCCACCCGACACAAAACCCTAGCCCCGAATCACCACCTCTCTCTCCAGACCGTTAATTCCACTCACTGGAACGTCGACTCTTCCCGCGTCACCCACCCGGATTCCCTGACCCGACCCGACGGCGTCATCCACGGCATCGACACGCTCATCATCCCTCGTTCCGTACAAGACGACTTCAACCGCCGCCGCAACCTCATCTCCATCGCCGCCGTGAAACCCGAATCCGCTCCGGAGGTCGACCCGCGCACCCATCGCTTGAAAAAACCAGCTCCCCCGACGCCGGCAGGCTCCCCACCTGTGCTGCCGATCTACGACGCGATGGCGCCGGGACCCTCACTGGCGCCGGCGCCGGCGCCTGGACCGGGTGGACCCCACCATCACTTCAATGGAGAGAGACAGGTGAAAGACTTCATCCAAACGCTCCTCCACTACGGTGGTTACAACGAAATGGCGGATATTCTGGTAAACTTAACGTCACTGGCGACGGAAATGGGACGGTTAGTTTCGGAGGGTTACGTTTTGACGGTGCTGGCTCCTAACGACGAAGCGATGGCGAAGTTAACGACGGACCAGCTGAGTGAACCGGGTTCGCCTGAACAGATTATGTACTATCACTTGATTCCCGAGTATCAGACCGAGGAGAGCATGTACAATGCCGTTAGAAGGTTCGGTAAGATCCGTTACGACACGTTACGGTTGCCTCATAAGGTGACGGCGCAGGAGGCTGACGGCTCCGTCAAGTTCGGTCACGGCGACGGGTCGGCGTATTTGTTCGACCCGGATATTTACACGGATGGACGGATCTCCGTTCAGGGAATCGACGGCGTTCTGCTTCCGCCTCAGGAGGAAGAGGCTGGGCCTGTGACCCGGGCCCAACCCGCTAAGGTCGTCGTTAAGCAAAGAAGAGGTGCGTTAATTGGTTGTTTAATTTTTTCTCTTTTTCTTCGCTTTTACTTTTCTTTTTTGTTCGTGGTGTTTGTTTGGGTGTTTTTTAAGTCAAGATGGGAAAAAGGTGACTATGATGTGCGTTTAATTTGGTTTTTTAGATTTAATTTATTATTTGCGTTTTCTTTATATTATGTGGCTAGACTTGTGCTGGTTTTAGTCATTTTTTCCAATTATTGATTAAGTATTAGTAAAAGATGTGTATAGGATGACCACAACACATAAATTCTTGTGTATAAGCTGTTTTTACAATGAAAGTTTAAAATAGATTCTTATATCTTAAGTTGAAAATAGATTGTAGCTAAGATCAAAACTTGTAGTTTCTTGAATAGGGCGTTTGGAATATGTGAGAATTTGTGCAAAGGTGATGAACTTGTTTTGGTTTTGCCTAAGTTAGACTGTTAGAAAACTTTGAAAAGTATTCTTAAGTTTTAAGAAAGAAGTCTAAAACTTTATAGAGTGCAGTGGAACCACTCAACGTATCGAATTGCTTGTTAGGTCAAGCTTCTGAAAGGTGGAAAGAAACTTTTGAGAAAAGTTGGGTTCTTATTTTATTGTCCCACCTTTGACAACAATTATCTTGCATTTGGGACTACCAAGCTTATTTCAAGATTTATCACCATCTTCTAGTTATAACCTTTTGCTTCTTAAATGGTTCACCATTTCTCACAAAATTGTTTTTCTTTCTTAATCTCATTTCAGTGATACTCTTCATAACTGATTGAAAGCTTTTAGTTTCTAAGCTAAAGTTTGAATGGCATGGCAGGAAAATTGTTGGAAACAGCATGTTGGATGCTTGGAAGCTTTGGTCAGGATTCAAGATTCATCTCTTGTCAATAAACTGCTCTCATCAGCATGCTAGCAAGACTCGTTAAGAACGAAAATAGTGAGATTCTAACTCTATATCTTATGTTACGTGACAACTAACATTAGCTTGCTAATTGGATCTTGTTGACTTAATTAAGGATTAATTATGGAGAGAGTATTCCCTGCATGTCAACTTTCATCTATTTTGTACAATAATTGAATGTTCAGAGCTAAAATTCTTATGACAGTATAAAAATCTGCTCAAGTTGGTGTTCCCTCTCTATACCATGTGGGCTTGAATATCAAATGCTAAGAAGTATAAAATATGAAAAAGTAAACTTCATTTCTTGTTACTCTTTCATATCCATTTTGGTTAGGTGCTGTTGGGGTTGGTTAATACATTCTGTAACAATTGTTTTCTATTAAGTTGACCTTGAACATTTTGTATTTACTTACACATGGTTGGTTTGATGCAGCTGCACAGGAAATTCCAAAGATGTAAAAAGTCAACGGAATGTGAAGGGTTCTATGGGTTTGGTTTTTTTTCCCCAGTTTTTGTGATGCTCTTTTTCTTTCTCCTTCTGGATTTTGTCCTTGTGGATTTGGGTCTTGAAGTGGAGAACAAAAGCTTGTGAAGTGTAGTAAAACAATATATAGTGCATATAATGCAATTTAGATTCAGTTCTTAGCAGTGCTGGTGGGATGAGAAGGCTTTTATGTAATAAGATGGCAGGGAAATCGGTGCCCGATTCAGTAAGTAATTTTACAAATGGAAATACAGTAATAATCGATCAATAAAATGATTCTTTTCTGTAATCTCCTCTTCATCCCTTTCTATCATGGCCTTTAATTACCTACCATGCATCTCTCTATTTACTTTAAAACGAGTTATAATTGGTGCCTTCTAGTTGTAGAAACATTACATAATTCAGTGCCTCAATCATATATGATGAAGCGTGATTTTAGTCCTGGATCATAATTGAAAATTACGAATTTAACGTCCAATCACAAAACCTCAACATCATAGCTATAATGTCTGCTAGTCAATGATTGTGATCTAACAACACATAAAACAAATATGGCCAAGAAGTCTTCAAACATTTTATCTAGACATTCATATAGTATCATCCATGTGATTTTACAGTTGTTTTTTTTTTAATTTATTGTATATATGTTAAAAATTGCAAATATGATTTACAACTCTCATATTCAGAAGGTGAAAAAATGAATGGTAAAAATCTTTTTATTATTATTATTATTATTATCTTCAGATTGCTCACTCGTGTGCAGAAGAAATTGGGGCCATTTGCTGAGTTGACAAGTCACTTTCCTAGTTTTTAAGCTCACAACAACCACAGGCCCACGCAGATTGTATCCTCAAACATAATGCAATTTATAAAGTAATAATAAATCACAGAATTGTAAAGGTTGGTGAGAGATCTTGCAAGGCATTTATTTAGGAAAATATAAACAAATCAAATAATGAATATATGATAATTCACTGAAATTTCTCGTCAATTTGTGTGTATATATAAAAGATAGTGTGCCCTCAATTAAGAACATCCGAATCTTGGGAAGGTGTAGGAAGCCTTCCCCTTAGTTGGGGCGATTATATTCATGAATTCCCTAACGGAAAAAAATATTATTCATACTGATACAAAGAATAAACAAAAAGTAAATATCTTTGTAAAACTGAAATTAATTTAAATAGAATTAATTCATGTTATCCAACTTATTTTTCTTGATATCTATTTGTTCTTCTTTTATCTTATATTTAACACTCTGTCGCAAAATTCATTTTCCCTACACTTGAACTTTTCCCAAAACAAAAGGAGGCAAAAATTGATGAAGTTTGCATAATTTACAGTGAACTCATTCAATTTTCTCTGCTTCGAGTACTTAATATCGCTCATCCAGGTAAAACATCATTTCGGCATTCATGTCCTTGCAGAAGAATATCACGGAAGAAAAGAGTAACAGCTCAATCCAGAAATAAAAGCTTCATAATAACTTCTAACGTAGACAGACAGAAATCATCTACATTCCAAAAACGTGGGCCACCCTAAGTAATCAATCCATGTCCTACTTGGAAAATTCACTAGAACTCAAACCTAAAACTTATGAAGCCTGAACATCAATTAGATGAAGAGCAGGGTTCTATACAAATCCAGCTAGTGGCTCGACAGAAAGGCACAATGTTTAATATTTCACCTTTTTCTTTTTGGAGCTTGAGCAGCCTTCTTCCCAGATGCAGAAGCACCTTTACCTCTACCACCTGATGCCTTCTTGGAACTCGATTTACCCGTTCCCTTCAGTTCCAACTCTACTTGCATGGCTACATGAATCAAGATGTATAAATCATAAATCACCTAAAACTCCAATAAAGAAAAACCTGCAATGGCACATGACCAGCACCTACCTTTTGAATTCAAGCTTTGAAGTTCTGATTGCAGCTTCTCACCCTTGGTGATGCCGCCTTCTAATGCATCACAAGAACAAAAATTGTCAAAAGCAATCAATTAATATTGAAAGAATAACAATGAAAACCAAATAACTTACCCAACTCTTCTGTATCAGAGGTGTTCTCTTCTTCACTCTCGTCCAAGGTGGCATCTTCACCCTTTTCGCCTCCTTCCTCGGCTGGTTCAAGTATAGCAGCAATCCGCTTCTTAGGGGCCTTCTTTATACCAGGAAGTGTGATTTGGTCGGCAATTCGAACCACCCGAGATTTGCTTTGCTCTTTGTAGGCTTTTGTCAAAGCTGACTTAACGGCAGGCTGTATGCCATCTAGTGGATTAGGCTGACCCTGATGCATGTAAAATCCAAACATTAACCCGAGGTTGATAGTAGTTTGTAGTATAAAGAAAAACATCAAATATATTTAAGAACCTTGAATTTTGATAACTCTACTATAGTATCAAAATCTTCCTGACTGATAGAGTACGTATTCATGAATTCCACAACTTGTTGAACCGCTTCAGCCTGGTCATTTTTCCGAAAGAGCTAGTTAATATAATATGTTCAGCATTTCAGCTTAAAACATTTGGAATATTTAAAATTAAAGAAACACATTTACTTCCAACCTTAGGCAGGGTTCGTAGGGGTTCAGTCAATCGTTTAAGAATAAGAGTAAGGTATTCCATGCGAATGGTATCCCTGCAACCATTTAGTGAAGCATGATTATAATCAGTTTACTAGAAACTGTAGTAATGGAGATCACTGGAGATGTAACTTTCGAGACCTAATAGATAAGACCACATACAAGACCAAATTATATCCTAGATTTGTACATATAAAACGGAAGCACCAAAACTAAGATTGGCATAATATTCAAAAATATAAAAATGATGACACAATTTCACCGGATTTGATCTGCACTTTATTTCTCTCCAAAATCATCAAGGTTTACAAATTTGCGTGTATTGACAGAAGCATTTAGAAAGTAACCAGGTGAGAATAAACTCACAAAAAGCGAACTGAAGGTAAAATATTGAATTCATATTTACCTTCCTGAGCTAGATTCACGAGAAGCAAGAATATGAACATGAAGATCGTCCAAAAGCCTATAGTTTTTGCCCATTGTCGAGTTTTTCCCAAGCCACCCACCAAACCGGTTGAAATTGCGTTCTCCCTGCAGATATAATACGAGTTATTATACAGACGTACAAGCAAAAACAGATGAGTTCAATGAAAAGAGCAGTATAAAAAGAGACCCACAAAAGCGCACCATGAATAGAGATAACCAAAACGGGTCAACCAATTTACCCCGCCAAAATGGGTTGGGTGGACTGAACCCAACAACCCGGCAAAACAACCAATGCAACTCAATCCACCATGTCAACAATGGACTGGGATGACTTGCTAAGGCTGATTCTTTTTAATTTGTAATTCTAAAAGTGAGGTATTAGGATTATATCATCACTGATTTGTGTTTGCACGTTATGATTTATGATAATGTATATTAGTAGTTTGAATTTTTTTCATTTTTTATGTTTATATTTATTAAGTGATTAACTTGTGCAGTATCTTTTCTTAACCTACTTTAATTATTTCAATTTCTTTTTTTAAAATTTTATTAAACTAACCAGCCTGTTATGGAATTTCCAAACACTGAGGTTGGGTGGACACATTTTGACACCCTTAACCATAACTATAGTTTATGATGTAAAATCATCCTTGACTCCACTTAAATGTTTATTAGCTAAAGATATTGCAGAATGGAAAACAGTTTAACATCTTTAAGTATCTAAATAGGAGAATGCAATGAAACCAAGTCAAAAGCCAAGCATACATGAGATGAATATACGGACATATTATACTTGTAAATTTAAGAATAATGTTCAACTTTTTCGAGGAGAGACCTAGAGGAGATTGGAAACGAACAAGGCATGAGCAAACCTAAACCCATATAAAGAACCATGACACTACCTCCAACCTAAAATCTTAATGCAATAGTTTTGTGGGTCTTTTCTCCTTACATGTTGTTATTCTTGTATATTTTTTCCTGATGTGAAACTCCAACACACACTTGACTTTAACGAACTCCCCCTCAAGTGTCTCTTTGACATTGGTTAGACTCTCCTTCACGAAAGTATTCTTCACCCAAGCCATGTTGGTACACATTTGAGCTATACTCACTAAGATCAACAACTTTGATACCACTTTGTTTTCAGTTTTTTTAGGGAATAGTAGGCAAATTTAAGACATATAAGTCATGAGTAAACCCATATATAGAACCATGACATCCTTTTCAACTTAAAACCTTAAGACAATAAGTTTGTGGGTTTTTCCTTCTTATATGTTATTCTTCTTGAATACTTCTATCCAATGTGGGACTCGCTCACACCAGACTCCAACAAATAATGTATGCAAGATATTTTCCTATACCCTTAATTGTCAATCTTGGATATGTAGTGACTAACTGAAAAAACTACAATAGCACGACGGCCACCATTGAGATATTTCTTTCATAGAAATCACACTGAAGCGCTCAACAAGAGAAAAAGTAAACGTTGTAAATCAGATCTAAAACTGCAGAATATAGAAGACTGAAGTGAAAGATGGGTTTCGCTGGAGATGGGTGCCTCTGTCACTCTGTTAGCATAGAAGGAAGGGACTCTGGTGTCTAGTTTTCAAAGGTCCGTAATTTAACTTTGTCCTCACTATAACAACCCTTCTTTATGGGCCAAAAAACTTAAAACAGCTGACACGTGAATGAAAAATGAACTCATATCATGTACTGTCACTGCTGAATGTGCCATTGATAACTATGTTTTCTCCCTGAGCCCAAAATAAAGAGGGCAGAAGGATGGTAAAGACATACTGCAACTGCCAACACAATAAACTTTTACCTGTTCAAGTATTTCTCTTTGCCCATGCAACAATGATGCACTGAAACAGACAAAGATGAAAAAGTGAATGGATAAACAACTAGATAGAGCAAAATCCAAAAGAAAATTGTTATTTTCCGTATCAGTTACAAACATACGGAATTATGCATGTTGCTGTACAACTAGCTTGAGAGAGCTGCCACTGTCGATATCTGCGAATCTGAACATTCACTATATCCCCATCAGCAATAGATTCAGCAGCACGGGCAATCAGGTTCATGCGTTTTATCCCATTGTCATCCTTACCAGTCGAGCTTGGTCTATAATTAATATAATTTTCCTGCAATGCATAATGCCATAAAGAATAGTTATACAAGGAATATTTGAAACACAAGCCATGTTTGCAGCACTCAAGAATAAAATTGTGCATGGATCAATTTAACCTAGGGCAGGTTTCAGATACATTTTCAAGATAGTGAATTCTAACACATAATTGGTATAGCAACTGATATTGAAATCTAAAACCATACCAATTTTATACAAGACATTCTACAATATTGTTCATACAAATGTACACGTGAAATCAAATTTGAATGAGGTTAATGTAAGAAGTGTTATCCAAGCCATTGTCCACCAACTTCTTCAGGCTGTTGGTCTTCAAAGATAATAATTTAAACAAGCAAAATTGATAAAATAATGAAAATGAATTACGAAACCTGAATAAGAAGAGGAACAAGATCAGGATCACTCATGCTAAGATTTATCCTCTCATCCATTTTCAACTTCCCAGCATTAAAACCAAAAAGCCTACAAGAAAAGAGATGTCATGAAATTGAATTTGGCCACAATCTTCCGAGCAGTTAATCCTTCAGATTTCAATGAAATCATAGCCATGCAGAGCGCCTCCACCCCCCCCCACCCTCCCAATGGATCATTGATGAAACGGCAAACATTCACAGAACTACAGCTCATAAAGTATAAACATTATAAATGTCATCACATTCACACTTGTATCAAAGCAGAATAGCGAAAAAATACATAATAACTAGCAAATCAACACTTGAAATGAATGTATGGATCCTCAAATTGATTAATTGAAATTCGAAAATTAAATCATTGTCAATAATAACAACTGTTAGCTGGAACAAAAAAAAAAAATAATTAAGAGAATCACATTCATTAAAGAACAACTTTTATAGAATAAAATGCATTTGTTTGCCAAAGACCATATCAACTTAGTTCACACCCTAAACATATTATTTCTTAACCCCTCAGAAAACCAATTGAAAGTCCATACAGCCTCCACTCAAGTACCGTTATTCCTTTGCATGCTATCGTACAATATTTCTCAGAGAAAAATCTACCTTTAAATAAGTTCATATTTTATTCCAAGCCTATTTCAGGGGGAATAAAATATTGTTTTAGTCCATTAAGAAGGCTCATTGAAATTCTAATGCTACGAACGAAGGCATGAGATATTCAACAGTATATAATGAGTTTAAAGAGTAGTACAGAGATAAAATATATATTATACTTATCAACAGCCGTGAATGGTGAAATGTCTTCATCCTTTGCATTGGTAAGAAAGCGTTGTCTAATGTCATCATAATTGATAGTTGACATAGAGAGGCTCATATACTGTAACTGATTTACTGCCATCCGCATATCTCCATTAACTCTTTCTGCCAGTTCCTCAAGAGCAATCTTAAACAATCATGGTGAACAATTTAAGAAAATAGGTCAGTCAATGCAAAGAAAATATTTTATAATTTGAGGTGGACATAAATGATTGGAAGTAATTTTGAACCCTCAAAGTCCACACAATTAATCAAAAATAAAAATCTTCACAAAACAAGATGGAACTTCGTAAGTCATAAAGAAATCACCTCATTGACTTGAAGCCCTTCAGACTTTGCAACATCCATCAACCTCTTCGCCATCTGACAGGAATAAAATATTAAGTTCAAAACTCTCAGTCCTCAGCATAATTGGTTTTTTAACATGCAAAGGAAACTAACAAACTTAAGAAAGTAATGCTACATGTTGCCGAATAGACCTGCATTTTAGGCTATGCAGACTACATATAGAAACTAAAATAATCTAATTCCCAAATGCAATGAAGCACATATCACTTAACAATAATAATCACTTTTATGATCTAGAACATGGTCATAAAATTGCACGAGTTAAAGATCCCAACTCCTCATTAAGTTAATTAGGTCGCAGACTAGGTAGAATTGTGGTGGACTCAAGTAAAACTTAACCAAACTCGCAAGTTTGTGATCAAGTTGGCAAGACTATTTGTTCTTTTTCTTTTAAGTGAAACAAATCAAGTTGTGTTGTTTTGGCTTACAAAAAAAGAAGAAAAAGCAATTAATGTTTTGTTCATATTTCTCTCTCCCTTTCTCTTGTTTTTTGTTGTAGATTGCATCAATTGTCTTATGGTGGAAGTCAGGTGGACAAAGTAACAATAAAATCATAACACTTGGATTGTTACACTCTTGAGTAAAAAAAAAAAAAGTAATACCCAGTCTATTAGTTATATCTTTTGGCCTAGTAATAAACATTGGATCCAACACTTAACCATTCATGACCGTACTTCTAAGGTTCGTTGCAAGATTTTGGGCAGTTGAAGGTTGCCATCATGGTTATCCAACAATGGTTTGTTCTTCTCCCTGCCTTGTTGTGGGATTGCATAAAGTTTGGAAATTGCACCAACTTTAATTTAAGGAAGACATTGTAGCATTTGAACTGAAATTTGCACAACTATTGAACTTAATCTCTCCTTGCATTATTGAACAGAAACTAAAATTCCTTATTTTATATTTACCTTTTATACTCTGAATTTACTAATTCTGCAATTCCTATATTGTTAGTACCATCTTATAATCTAATATACCTAGGAGTGTATAAAAATTCAGCAAAAGGAAAGGGGAGTGCCTCTCAATTGTTAAAAGTAGAAGTAAGATGGTACATATTAGGTGGAAACACAAGATAGATATTTAATGATAGATGACGTAAGTGGGAGTCATAGTATGGAATCCTTATGTCTTAAGCACAACAAAGGAACATGTTACATATATATGGATATATATATATATATATATATATATATATATATATATATATATATATCATGTGCATTGCATTAAATAGAGATGGGCCTACATCCATATGGTAAAATACATCTAACGCTCCCCCTTAAGTTGGAGGAGTGATAAGGAGGGTGGAAGAGGTTGTAGGTTCAACTCTAACCGGAATTACCACACTAACTGGAAAGATGTTAGGATGAGTGACCATGAGGTAGTTCAATTTCCAAACTACTCTCATGCACCTACCTTTCAGGATATGAAAGTGGCTCCCACTAACTTGGTAGAAGTTTAGTGTTCGGATCCATAGATGTCAAGGGGCTTGGAATTTGTTAGCCTAGCCTTCTTTAAAACTTCAATAGGTTCTTTATGTGAGATTTAACAATTCCAATTTCGAAACATGCTACCTTAGTTCCCAATAAGTATTTAAGTTTGTCAAGGTCTTTTGTTTGAAATTGTGACAAAAGTGGTCATTCATAAGTATACACTGCCAGGTAGATACACCCAACCCCTAAACAATTAAAAAACACAAATGACCCGTCTCTCTTTGAGTCATACCAAGTTGTTGCACTATTGCACTTATTCTACCAAACCATGCCTTACGAGACTATTTAAGACAATATAAAGATTTGTGGAGATGACATACCAAGTTTAAACATTCTCCCTAGGTAACAAAACTAGACAATGACCAGTCTCTCTTTGAGTCATACCAAGTTGTTGCACTATTGCACTTATTCTACCAAACCATGCCTTACGAGACTATTTAAGACCATATAAAGATTTGTGGAGATGACATACCAAGTTTAAACATTCTCCCTAGGTAACAAAACTAGACAATGACCAATCTCTCTTCGAGTCATACCAAGTTGTTGCACTAATGCACTTATTCTACCAAATCATGCCTTACGAGACCATTTAAGACCATTTAAAGATTTGTGGAAATGACATACCAAGTTTAAACATTCTCCCTAGGTAACAAAACTAGACGGTTGCTCCATATAACCATGTACAAAGGCATTTCTGACATCAAATTGATGGCTTCTTCTACTAGTGCTTGGTGTAAATCCTCTATCTTCTACCATGTCAATCTCACTCCCCATTGACAAGTTAGATGGAAATATTTATAACATCTCAGTCTCTAAGCTTTAGCTCAAGGAACAGGATTATGTTAATCATCTCACACAAACAACATACTAAATTGATGGAAAAGATCACCCTCACTAGTTGAAAGTTTATGCCCAAGTTTGTAGAGTTCTTAAGTCAACAATTTAGTCTTCCCTGAAGGAGATATTCCTCACCAATGTCACATGTTAGGGTTTGGGAATAGCCCCATTTGTTGTACACAAATGATACTCAATGCCTCTATCTTGTAAGAATCATCAACCCTAGATGTCTTGATAGCCCCACTGTTGATTAGATGGGTAAAGTTCATAGTCTTCTACACAACATCATTGAACTATTCTCTCATATTGCCACTCCTGCATAGGAACTAGAGAAACGTCAAATATTTATGTTGATGTCCCTGTATGGGCTTCTTGACGATTACTATTCAAATTATGTAGTCTCTAACCATGCCCACATTGAACTTTCTTTGGTCCACCCTATTGCGTGTGTTGTGCAAGTTATCCCTTAATATACCTCCTTTTTTGTCCCCTTGTTGATACGTTTACATTAGCATCCCAACATGATGATCATAATTGTTCTCTCAAAGCAGATAAAGGTTGTCCCATGTGGGATCTCCAACAAATGATAGGAAGTTATATGATGGAATTCTTGTTTGTCAAAAGCACATCAAAGAAACATAATATGTGTGTGTGTGTATATATATATATATATATATATATATATATAGTAGAGTACATCAAACAAATGTTATTGCTAGACTTGTTATGAATTTGTGTTACTTCGCATCGTTTGAGCTTATTTAATGGTAATGAACTACTGACTTGTTAACTTAATAGAGGATTACTATTTTGCCTTATTATGAAATTAAAATGTTCAACCATTATATTAGTTATAAATATTTTGACAATCTTTTAAATGAGGTAAACTCTCATGAGTCTATGAACCTCACAGGTTTATGTAAACTTTGAAGTTTGGCAATCTTGATATAGAGAAATAACTCAGTATTCAGATCATACACCCCATCTATGTCATTGAGGGGAAAGAAATAAAACAGGATAACCAGTAACAAACTATTTGCCAAAAATAACAACTGACTGTCATCATTTCCCTCCCAAAAACAATTAAAGTAGCTCCACAATTCAGGCAAGGTATGTAACATTTAAAAGAGTTATATTTGGCTGGAGGTACTTCATTTAGCATCACCCAATATTAACTAAATATTTTTTATTGATAAACACAGAAAGACCTGCTGCTTTGTAGGCTTCCGAAAACTTAGAAGCAAACAGTAGTTCACAAGGCTTTTAAGTTTCTGGCTGTAACGGTCATTGCAAATGCAGATAATAGGAATTTTCGATATCTTGATGGAAGCAATAAGATCAGCAACACCACCCCTATCACCAGCTGACATCCCATCAACCTCATCCATAATGAGCACAGATTTGGAAAGCTTGGACCTGAAATTTATAATTAAAACGATTTAACAAGGTGCATTATGGACTCAACTTACATGTTATGATGAGAGATCAACCGTTCCATATTAGCACCAATAGACTCATTGGTTACAAGCTCCTTAACAGAATTTGTCTTGCTTCCACTAATTCCTTTCTCAATTTTGTTATCAGCTTTTCCACGGCTATCACTAGCATTAACCTTCAATAATGAATGTATGGACACAGGTGAGAGAAATTACATGGCAAAATAGATTTTTCCAATTATACGAATTTACCAAGAAATATTGCAACCTCTATGGCTTGGAAACCAAGCTCCTGACAGACCAACTTTGCTGAAGTTGTTTTCCCTATACCAGGGGTTCCACTTAACAAGACAGCTTTTTTCAAACCAGAGTCATTTTGCTTTTTACCCTTTTTTTTGTTACCAGTGTCCAAAAATTGTTCATGCCAAGCTTTCAACCAGTTACGTAGTTGAACAATCTGTACATTACATTTAAGGAAGTGAAAACTGATTATTCAAGTTCAGGTATATATTAGAACAAAATATAACCACTAAATATGCCAATGAAGACTAGTGATATACAAGTGACTGGTTCCCTATGACATCCTTTGGATCTTTAGGTCGATATTTCTCTGTCCACATCACAGAAGATTGAACAGTAGTAGCAGCCTTTGGCTTAGCTTGCTTAGCAGGTGAGCGTGAAGACAGAGGGACTGCATTTGTTCATAAGGAATGCAACTCAGAACGTAAACAAACAAATACCCTTTAAGAAGTTAATTTTAACCTGCTGCTAATTCATGAATATAAAAAAAAAAATGATAATTAAAAAAAGGACAATCAAACGATGCAGAAAATAGAAGCAGTAAGCATAAACTTATTAGGGCTTACCCTTTACTTGCGATTTTGGAGAAACTTTTGACGGGGATGCTACTGCACCAGCCTTATTCACAGGTTTCTTTTCTGCCTGTGAAGGAGCTTTTGCAGGTTTTGATGCACGAATCATATCAAACAATCCATCCTCCGTGAGAAAGGAAGTCCTATATAGAAATATAAAACATAGGTCGTATTACGATGTTATCAGAAACTGTTTTAAATGCTTTGTAACAGCATAAAATAAGAATGCTAACCCTAGCTCTTTGGCCTTTTCAGACTTCCGCCCCCCAATGTCTTCATCGCATAGCAAATAATTCTGCAAACAGAGGCTGCTAATCACATACTGATTATAAAATTAAAACACACGTGAATTAGAAACCCTTATCCAACCGTTTTCTTGCTGACTGATCCGGTGACTCGACCACCATGGCGTTTAATCAAATCTTCAGCTTCTTCACGTTCCAAACTGTAAATGTGCAGAACAAAAAATATATAACGACACAAACTTTCAAAAATAGAAAGAGAAACAATATTAAAACCAATAGGGGAGGATAAAAGATGAGCAATGAATAAACCAAGTTCTGAACAAGCAAGTCAAGGAAAATATGACAAGGCTACGAAAAAAATTTAGAATTCAATTACCTGTCCAGTGTTCCACTAATCACAAAAGTCAAGCCAGCTAAACAGTTAGGAGCACCTTCAGGGACTTCCTGACACACAAAGGAAGTCTCAATTCATTGACAAAAATTCAAAAAAAAAAAATCAAAAGATTCAAATGCTTGATAAATCTGAACCTTTTCTCCTTTGTGTGGGGGATCTTTTCTTTCTCCAAAATTCATGAATCCACCTCTACCACCTCCTCTACCTCTCCCACCACTTGATCGCCCAGCTGCTCCCCTTCCACCACCACCCCTTCCAGCAGATTTAACAGCAGACACAGCATCTTTGTCATCTTCGTCACTTTCTTCCAAAACTGCAGGTTTTTGGGGAATTCCCCTACCTGATTCACTCTTCAATTTTTTTGTCGGAGTGGCCTCAGCTAATTTCTTTTTATTGGTGGGCAAGACAGAATCATCTCCAACATCTTCATGAATTTTCTTAGGCTGTGGTATATCTTCACTGTCCTTCACATTCTTTCTTTTAGCAGGTAACTCCTGCGTTTCTTTCTCATCTTTCACCTTTTGCTTGTTTGTGTTAAAATATTTGCTAGTTACCCTCCTCCCTGAGCTTTCTTGACCTCCAGCCACCTGCAAGAAGAGTAAAAATCATTTTCCCTTTTCCGTTCAACATTTTTTTATACATTCAAATACTCTATCATCCCAATTGATAATAATTAATTCCCTGATATGCCAAGCACTTGATGAAACCTACAAGAATATTCAGCAGAAAAAGATAGAAACACGAGAAAAAACAAAGCAACAACATAAAAAAGTTTGCTTTTATCCATTACTTATACAAGCAAACAAACCCGCAACAAAAAAAAAAAAGGTATCCCAAAACGATATTGTTGTTCTGAGGGCAATGTCAGAACCAAATTTTCGCATTCTTCAAATTCCATTATTTTTTTTCCATGCATGCCCCCATTTCCATTAAACCATTGGAAACAGAAACTAAACCTACACTCTAACTTCAAAACTCACAAGAATATCTGCATTTAAAAATGGGAAAAAAAAACAAAAATAAATAAAATAAAACATACAGCACCAGCAGCACACTCACATTTTTATCAGACTGGGGTTTATCCGAAGAAGGCTTGGATTGATTGGAAGGCTTGGAGGGAGCGGCATTGTTGCCCTTGTCATGTGATTTCATGAACCACTTCCTTATATCACTCTGCAATTCGACAGAGACAAAAAAAAAAAGAAAAAAAAAATAAGGTAACGAATTTCAAGGTGCGGAGAAAGATAATCGAAACGAAAAATAATGGTTTTTAAGAGGCGATGAGAAGAGAAAGAGAGAGAAAATAAGAACCCTAACTTACCATCTCTGCTTAGGGCGGGAGAACAGAAAGTTTGCACCACCTGAATCCAGACTCTGTGTTGTGACTTCACTGCAAAACAGCAATATTATTATTTATTTATTATCTTAAAAACAACTTCAGCTTATTTTGAAATGAAGACTTGAAAATCCATAAATATAAAATATAAATTTTAATTCAAACCAGAGAAATCAAGTAAAAGTTACTAGAAAAAATATTATTAACTTTCCTTAGTACCATTAAAAAAAAAAAAAAAACAGGATCAGTATTAAAAGTATTAAATAGTATGTATGTGTTTATTTTTCATAAAAAAAAAAAACAAGTATTTGTGAAAAGTAATATTTGTTCCTCTAACATCATTATTGTTTGATATGTAAATGTAAATATTGTCCTCTAAGTTTATTATTTGATTTTCTTTCAGTGCATAATTTAAATTTAAATATATATTTAAATTTATATTAAACTATTAAAACTGTGATAATTTGAGATTTTTTGTTTTCAATATTTACGTTTAAATAAAAAATAATGCGTATTTATTTATTTCTATTTTAAAATGCGTGTTTTGACTTATTCTAAGAAAGCAAAAGTAAATGACATTTATATTTCTTTATTACTTTAGAAAAAAGTAATTGAAAGACATTACTTTAAAAAAATCATACTTTCAAATTTTTAAATATACTTAAATTATTTTAAAATGTGAAATTTAACTTAAATAATTAATTTCTTGAATAGTCGTAAATAGTTCAAATAATTCATTTAAATAGTGTCGAATAACAATTTATAAATATTTATTTGAATATATGATTAAAATATGTTGTTAAATATTTATTTGAATATATGATTAAAATATGTTGTTAAATATTTATTTTATTTAAGTTAAATGTGAAATTTAACTTAAATAATTAATTTCATTAATTTTTTTGTCGTAAAAATAATTATTTTTGAAATTAAACTTCTAGTCCCTGTTAAATGAATGAGAATATTTTTCTCTCTTCATTTTTTTTTTTGTTGTTTTACTTATTTTTTTAGAATTTGTAAGTAAAAGTTATATTATAAAACTAAGGATCACAATGGGACGGAGACGGGTTTCACTATCTACACTTAGGGATGTTAACAGAACGGGTAGAGAGTAGTAGCTCTTCCGTATCATACCCGTTGGATAAATATAATATTTATCTTGTACCCGTACTCATATTCGTTAAGTATTCGTTATGTGGATACCCACATAATTTTTTAATATTTACGGATATCCACGCGTACCTGTGACTATTTACAAAAAAATAAAATAAATATTTAACAACATATTTTAATCGTATATTCAAATAAAATACAATACATAACATTCATAAATTTTAAACAAAGTCCAAATAATCCATTTAAATAGTGTTGAATAACAGTTTACAAAGAACTGATTTTTTTTAACTAATTGATCAAAAAAATAATTCATTCATAATCAATATGTTAATATTTTAATCATTTTTTTTATTTTTTTATTTTTATTTAAATTATAGTATAGCGAGTACGGGTATCCATTTGTACGGATACTATGATACCCGTACCCGCCCCGCTAACATGCGGGTATTAAAAATACTCGTACCAGTTACCCGTGGGTATCCATTTACAATATTCATTTTCTACCCATTGCGGGTTTTATCCGCAGATACCCACAATTTTTTTGACATCGCTATCTATACTCATCTTTTGAAAAAAAAAAGTTATCTTCATCCTCATACCCAAACAGGTATCAAATTTTTGTTCCATCCTCACACTCATAGGACAACTAGCGAGTATATACTCATACATGTACTCGTACATGTTTTTTTTACTGTTCCAATATTAATTAATTAATTTTTATAAAATAATAAAAAAATATGGTAGAGGAGACATAATATTATGAAATATTCAATATTATAATGAAGGTGTTCTTATTTTTTTCAATATCAAATATTTTTAAAAATATATATAATTATATATATTTCAAATTAAAATATCCAATAAAATTTCATAAAAGTCAAAACATTTATTAGATTTGCAAATATTAATGTTACCTAGTTCATAAAATTTAAAAATACTTTTTAAAAAACTATAAAAAAATATTTAAATTAAAAAAATATTTTAATTGTATGTTTACTTCAATTTTTTACATTCTAATGAAATCTCTTTTTGTACACTAATAAAAAGTATAATACATTGCTAACTCAAAATCATAGAAAGAATAAAGATTAAACTAATAATAATTAAAATTTAACATAAATCTTTCATCTTTTGAACTTCAATATATGTTCGATGGTGATAAAAAAATTCATAGCAATTATATTAAATTATTATATTATAGTAAATAAAATTAATGTATACAATTATAGTGATAAAGTTGCATGTATGATAATGAGTTAGTAAATAAAGACAATTATACAAAAAAAAATCAAATGAAACAATTTGGTAGACGGTTGAATGAAATTGAACGAAAGACAACAAATGTATAATTAAGAGTATGATAATATAGAAAAAAAAAACGTAAATATTTAAGAAAGCTTTTCAAATATAAACTTAGTCGAACACATAAGATGATAAAAATTGTTTTAACAGAAAAAAAATCTTCAAATAAAACAAAAATTAATAATAAAAAGGGCAAGTTTTTTAGATTACCCGGTAAATGTGAGGTTTATGTTATTGAGTTATGCAAAATTTTACAATAATTATGATCTACTATGAAATTTTACATAAAAATAGGAAAAAAAAATGACTTTTAATATTTCTCTTTGTTTATATATTTATGTAGCTGCTTTTCAGTTTTTTCCCCTTTCACCTTTCGGAGATCATTGGTTTCATTAGATAACATATTTTTTTTACAATTCATATTGATAATAACATGCTTCATTTACCATTCAACCAAATCATTATAAAAGGAACTAAAACATGCTATCACATAATTATAATTACTCACAATTTAAAAATTTAAATTTTATTAATAAAATACTTTATAAACTTTCATAATTTTTTTCCTAAATTTGTCATTTATAGTTTTTTTTTATATCAATTGAGATATCATTAAAAAATTTACAACTTAAATTGGAACTTCATTTTTATTTTTTATGAATATTTGATGTAATGAATAATAATAAATTAATTACGAGAGATCTACCAATTTTACTTATAAATAAATATTAATTATTATATTTTATTCTTTTTAACATAAAAATTATATATATATATATATATTTAATCGGCAATTTTTAAAAATATATTTATTTAATACAATATTTAATCATTGGATTAAGAATACAAATTGAAAATAGATACATTAATATAACTAAAATTAAAAAAAAATATACATTAATTTTACTTTGACTAATAAATAATTTTTGAAACACTTAAATAGGAAATATCCATCGATATAATATATATACAGAGGTACATTAATGATAAAATTAAAAATTTGTATAAAATAATTACATGGCTATTAATTCCATAAAAACATACATATACATACATCTATATATGAAGCAAGGAGTAGTGTTTGAAAAAAAAAAGTTAAGAGAAAGAAAATGAAGGTGTCTTTGGTTTTACTCCTTCTAATCGTTGTTTCCATTGATATTGGTATGTGATATAATGTTTTGAAGTTGATTTTTGGTTTAAAATAAGTTTTTGAAGTTGAGACTAATGGCTTAACATTGAATATATTATGTATCTTTTGTGAAACAGAAAGCGATGGACCATTGAAAATGATAGAGGGAAAAGTGTGTGAAGTGAAACTATATGACTATTGTGAAAGTGATAATTGTTTGGTTGATTGTCCAAAGAAATACGGAGCAGGAGCAAGTGCTCATTGTAGCCTCACCGGTGAGTGCTTATGTGATTATCCATGCTGAGGTGTTTTTCACCTTCTTTTCCGACATTTTCTTTGATTGTGTAGGGGATTGAGTCATTAATTATACCCTTAATGTCTAATTCAAATGAAATAAAGTTATGATCTTATCGTTATATTTATTTATGTTTTTCTTCTCAATCATTTTCCAGAATTTATATATTATTTACTTCAGACAATACCCTTAAATTTTGTTGATATATATGTCAATAGACAGGTAATGTTTACTTTTGATTTTACCCATATTAATTATTATAAAAAAAATTCTTTTACTATTATTTCTCGTTGTTGTTCTCTCTATCTCAGAATAAAGAATCAATTTTTCAACCAGTTTTTAACCTTGCATACAATAAGTAACTACAAGGCAAGTAAGCATAAAAAGATCAAAACACTATAATTAAAAACTAATAAATATCTACAAGGATTCACAAGAAAATCTGAAATTGATTAAGACTACCAAATATTTTTGCAAGTCCCTATCAACGATGCCAAAAATTTGTCAAGGATTAGCGAGAATAGAATTGTGACTAATTAGGTACGGATTAGTGAGAATAGAATTGCGAGAAATTAACTATGGATTAACGAGAACAAAATTACGAAAAATTAACTACAAATTAAAGAGAACATAATTGCAAAAAACTAGCTATTGTTTGGTGAGAACGAAATTGTAACAAATAAGCTGCAAAATAGCTATAACAAAATTGCGACAAATTTCCTACGAATTACTGAGAGAAATGTTGTGACACATTAACTACAAACTAATGTGAGCAAAGTTGCAAGAAATAAGCTATAAATTAGATAGAAATTATAAAACTTTCTCACTTCAATTAGCGAGGGATTAACGACGAATTAATCATGAAATAGTGAGAAATTATATCTTGCTATACTTTGCTACCTCGATTTAGCAAAAAAAAACATTTTGTAGCAATTTGATAGTTAATCTTTCGCAAAACTTGTTAGCGAGGGATTAGCTACAGAATAACTAAGAAATATTTTGTAGCTAATATGCAAATATTTTATAGTGTTAGGTGGTGGTTTTCCTTTAGAAAGTGTACTGATTCGATGTAATAAACTCAACAAGTGTCGTTTTCACAAGGACTTTTACAAAATTTTACGATAGTCATAATTTGCCATTAAATTTTATGCAAAAAAAATGAATTTTCATATTTCCTTTTGCTTTATATATTTACGTATCTCCTTTTCAAGTTTTTCCCATTTCACCTTTGGGATATCACTAGTTTCATTAGATAACATCATTTTTTTTCAATTCATGTTGACAATAACATGGATAGTATAATGCTTCATTTACCAACTTGTTCGTCAAGTTGGTTGTCCCAAGTTCTTAGAGCGCAAAGTAGCCTAGGGACTAAGGACTGTTACTACCATACACTAGAAGGATTGTAGGAAGGTTCTCATGAGTACAAAGTGACCTTGACATCCATTTTGAGTGATCGCTTTATATGTTATCTTTTTTGAACTCAATACGTTTGAGCCAATATTGTTGTTAGTACAATTTTACATTTGTATTTTATTGTCAAAGATGTTAAGATTCTATTACTCTCTTTTCTTGCCTAATTTACATTTTGGCAATTTATTTTCATGTTCTTGCAGTATAAGATTTATGTTTAGACCAATAGTTATGCATGTAGTTTAATTTTGTTGTGTTTTCTAGTTAGAATCTTAACTTTCCTTGCAATTTAATTCAGTGAATATGCATTCTAGTTTTACCAATCTTTATGATTTCAATTTAAGTTTCTTTGTTTTCATTTGTAGTTTGAATTTTTAAAATCTCAACACACCTTTCAACATAACGAATATTCAATTTCATGATCAGATGCATAAAGTAAAATAGCGTTCTTGTGTCTTGTACACTAATTCTAGATTCTGTACATCTTATTATTTCTGTTAGAAACTATTCGACCCCAAAGTGGACATATTTTGTCAAGATGTCTTCTTGAGTGGAGAAGGAATTATTGGTCCAATCACTGAATGGTTTTGATGTGGTTCCAATCTTCAAATGCGTTGATTCTAGGTTCGTCTGTCTTGTCCATTCTATGGCATTTAATTTAGTTTTGCAGTTTAAACAATTCTAAAATCATGTAGCACAATTCTATTTTAGTGATTTCATTATATCCAGCTATGATGCTATTCATTTTACTTTAAATTTAGCTTACCATTCCCATTATATTCCATATATCATGCATTTTGTATTAGACTTCCACCTCTTAATTAGTTTCATTCATGCATTCAATTTAGTTTTTAAGTGAAAAATTCTGCACCTACTTTACTTTAAGTTTATTTTTATTTTCTCCTTTGTTATGCAAGCTAGGCTCAACACACACAAGCTAGGCTCAACATAAATGCGTTTTGAAATGAGTTTTTTATAATAAAATTTTTAGAATAAACTTTTTGATACATAAATAATAGCTTTCATAATGAGTTTTTTTCTTTCTTTTTTTCAAAATGAACCCTCTTTTCTTAGTTTTCCTCTGACATAGTAGAATGGAGACTATATCAAGATGACAATGGCTACATCAGCAATACGGTACCGAAGACCGGGAGAAGTTTAGGAGAGGTGGGGAGACCCAGCAGCTGCCAGGCATGGTGCAGTTAAAAAGGTATTTTAGTTTTTTTTGGTTAATATGAAGTGCAATTAATAATAATGGGGTGTAAGAGGAAAAAACCCATGGTCCTTGCACAATATTTTTACTGCGAATTCTCCTGCATCTCCATATTTTTGTCCTTCATCCTCATGAATATAAAATTCCTATTTTATCCTTTATAAATTGTGAAAACAAGATGTACAATATAATTCTAGAATTATATAATCTAGAAGCTTCTAAATTATGCACTAGAAAAAAATACTTTTCGGGAGCCACAAATGATATCTCCATTGCACAATCTACGAACCTAAGATGTACCGATATTTCAACTTGGATCACGTATCCATGTCTGACACTTTAGAATATTCTATCAATACTTATCAACGAAGTATTTAATTTATAAAATCGTAGTCGACTACAAGAAATTTTTTTAATAATGATTAATTTTAATGACAAAAAATAATTAGTCACTATAGTGACCAATTTAGGTACCAATTTATAAATTAAACATTATTGACAACTAAAATAGTTCAAAAAATTAGAATTGGTCTATAAATTGGTAACTAATATAGTTTCTATTATAAATTGGCTTATAAATTGGTCATTAACATTAGCTATTAAGGTTTTAATTTGGATTCATACAATAACAATCATATATTTATTATGTTTTTAAGAATTATTATACATTTTTCAATATTCATATATCACGTATCTATTACACATCGTATCTTATTATTTTTAAAATAAACGTATCAATGTATTAGATACTTGTTATATCTCATACGCGTATTGTATCCATGCATCATAATTACAAACTTTTTTTTTAAGTGTCCAGATTGACTTGGAGATTGTGGAAAATACCTTCTTTTTTGTACAAAACACCCAAAGGTCATTGACTTTCAAATTAATTTTCAGACCATCCAAATTTGAAAGCCAAAAATGATTTTCAGATTGGACAAAATAACTTCCAAAAGTTGAAGAGAGTTTCAAACGAATCCGCATTTTTACTATCTTCTTTTAAATCTTTCAAATAATATTTACTTTCAATCTTCTCGCTAGCACAGAATTACATTAACCTTTTAGACACGGTCACAATATTAAACTTGTTATGTACTTCCGTTGCAGTTAAGTTCATTGAATACCAATTCATATAAGTTGACAATTTCGAATATCAAACCAAACCAAAGTAATATTTTGGGCATTCATTGTTCATTTTGCTAATCAATGAAAACACTAGTAGCCACAAATGATAAGTATAAATGTTTATCAATGAAAACACCAGCAGTGTAATGTAATGTGGAAGCAAAACTCGTTACAGCACAGCATTTCAATTTCAAACGAGGAATTTAAGATCCATTATTGATAATGTTGAATCAAAACCCTCTTCAATTGCCAAGTCAACAACATAGCAAAGAGAATCTAAAGAGCTTCATTTCAAGTTGTACACTGCAACAAAAGGCATGAGAACACTTCCTATCCATAGTCTACCATCCTTTTCCTCCACCTCACTTACCGCTTTAACAACTTTCCCCTCACTGTCTTCCAATATCTGCAAAATTCTACCTTCAGGGCTATACTTAATAACTACTGCATGTAGGTGACCTCCTATTTGTAGCATGTAATGAAATTTTATTGGTATAGGAAGCTTGAGTATGATTTTCCTTATCTTTGGGTACAGACCACAATAGTATGGATACAAATACCTTCTACAATGAAGAGCTACCCAAAAATCACCATTTTCATTGACTCTCACATTGTCAGGAAATCCAGGTAGGATGGCTAAAATCTCTGAAGTCCCAGCCTTTTCTCCTTTCAGCCAGTATTTACGTAACCTACATAACAAGAAATGGTTTGAGAAGGTAACTTTTGCAGTAACTTGAATTCAGATATAGAAGTAATTGCCATCAGCTAACAGCAACAATCAATAAACTGGATTTTCATCATTTGCAACCTAGAGAAATCTATTAGTATTAGGCTTTGAATAAATAAGAACTAAATTTCTTATGCCGAATTGAGTATAAAGTATGCTCATGTAAAGGTGGTAAATAACAAAGTTTGGGAGAAATTCATAGGTTCTTCAAAGCAAGAGAAGTTTTTTGTAATTAGAAGTGTAGCATTTTGATTTTGTATTAAGATTTAAGCAAGTGGAAAACACGTTGATGATAAGGTTGACTATATGAATCACATGGCGTCATTCAGCTTGGTTAAAGACCAAATATTACAAGATCCCATTGTGAAACAGAAAAAAAAAAAAAAAAAAAGCCAGAAACCTTTTTTGCTTTAAGAACATATAAGAAATTCTACACAAAAGGTTAGCATAGAAAATGCTGAAACATGATATATTAGATTTACCTGCCAACAACCCCTTCACAAAAGACAAAGAAGGAACCATCCTTGCTTAAGGTAATGCCATTTGGGAATTGAATGTTCCTAAAAAGAACAGTGGTTTCCTTAGTGGCTAGATTGTATTTCAAAACCCTGCCACTGTCATCCCCAGAGAATACCAGCTGAAGGAAATTCCTGTACAACAATTATGTCAGAATCACTACAACAAAACAGATGAAACAATAAAGAATAAGCATTTTAAAATTCCAAGCCCTGAGGTAGTAGATTGGATCTTTCTCCTATATTATTCAAATTTCTCATTTCTATAAAGTGTAGGACTCCCATAAACTCCAGCAATAATAACCTTTACAAACATTTTAAACATGTCATTTCTTTTAACTGAGTATGATTTAGAAACAAAAAGAACCCAATGGTGTATTTATAGTTATCGACTAAAGTGTATAACACTTCCCAATAATATCATGCCCACACCTCCATTAACACATACTAATGTAACACTTCTATAATGTGATGTGTGGCAACATGAGAGTTCAACATTCCTCATTATGGTATCAGTATTCCCTTTTCAGCAGTGGTACATTATAATTATGTTAGAATACTTTTATCCAAAACGGTGACAAAATAAAAACTTGCAACTCTGATAACGATCAAAATCCTACCTCCTCTGATAATGAGCACTGCTCTCTGTAAAATAAACATTCCCTTCCCCATCAACATCAACATCATTAGTGAATTTCAGTGGAATTCCTTCAGCCTCAGTTACAAGAGATGTTGCTAAGCCACCCTCAGGCCCCACCTTCAAGAGCCCAAAATATGCATCAGCAATGAACAAATCACCTGTTTTCTTGTCAAATCTGAGCCCCAAAGGCCTTCCACAGATATGCTCAGTCTTCACATAACTAAATGGGGTTGCAGATGCTACAGGGTTACATATCTCCGACCTGTGTTTAGAAACAAATCATAACCATAAAGTGGAAATGGTATTGTATGCAAACTTAGCCACAATCTGGATGAGGGAAAAGGTTAACATTTAGTCATCACTCAAATGATAAAGATTTGTGTTTAAACTTAATTACAAAATGACACTGGCATGTAAGGTCCATCAATCATGTCACAAGAAGGTAGCGTCTCACAACAGTATCATGGAATATGATGTGTGGGGTAGAAAATCACAGACTAAAGGCTTGCATTGATAGTTCTGTTAACATCTTCAAGTAAAGAATTCATAGATTTTATCCAATTAAGCCATTCATCTATGAATGCAGCTATGATGGATTTGAAATAGGCTGTTAAGTTACAAACTTTTCATCGTTAGAAAAACTTATTTTCAAAGTGACAAAGGGAACGGGGTCACCCACAGGTGCAAGGTCACCCCCCAAATATTCTAACGTTGTTAATATTCCTATATTAAAATAATTGTCGCACAGCCGAATTACTGGCTTGGTTCCTCTCTCGTTAATTTTATATATTTATTATTACTAATTTTATTGAGATTACGAGCTCAATGGATCAATGACCAGTGACACTCTAAAGTTTGTGCATCTGATAAATTGTTTAAGTTCTAATAAAGGCCAAAATACAAAATACTGAAAAAAGAAAAGAAAAAAGACGATATCGGAGGAAGTTGAGTCATAAAAGCCTAGCCTAGACAACCAACTTTTATTAAAATCTTTCCAACATCCTCAACTTCAACGACGTGTTACATATTATAAGATTCAAGTTGTTGCTACAACAAAGTCAGTTTTAAACTCACATGTCTCTTTAAAAAGCCAATAATATTATAAGACAAAGTTTGCAAAAGGAGGCTCTTCCGTGTCTCTAAATAGACATAATTAAATCTAAATATTACTTTTCTTTTCTTATGCATTTCAAACACCGTCATCCAATTGGATAAAAAAATCCCACAGAATTGCGTCAAACCACCATCTGCATTTGATATTTTCAATAGCTAAACTAAAAAACACTTTTCTATCACAAAAAAAATAGTTACATAAAAAAGTACTAATCATATAAAATGCACAAAAACCATATAATACCATTAATAAAACTGTCCTACGATGTATGAGATCATGTGCCCATCTTACTTCATGCATAACAAAATTGCAGGAACGGTGTAGAAAAGAAAGAAGGGGTATAATCAATCACGTAATCCACTAAGAGAAAAAAAAAAAGGGATTTTCATTTCCTATTACGAAACTACAGAGCAGAATTAAAACGGGCAACAAATTTAAATTGGGAATTTGAACATTTTTATAAACCTAGTTAAGAAGAGTAGTGTAGTAAAGTGAGGGAGTGAAGTGAGGTAGGTAGTACCTATTGGGAGAGGTATAAGCAAAGTCAACCCAAGAGTGAGAGTTCCAGAAGACGATTCTTCCATCAGCAAGACCAGTGTAAGGGCCACGACCAAGAGGATCGAAGGCAATGCTCTCTGGTCCCTGCACCTGGTTCAGGAACTTAATCTCGGACTTCTGCAACAGATTATGTTTGTCTTGGTCGGCGGGAAAGTCGGACCATGACGGCAAGTCCACCCTCTTGGTCTGGAATTCCGGGAAATGGGCTATTGGGCTGTGGTGGAAGGGGTCCAGCCCACAGTAGAGAGCAACGAAGAGGAAGAAGATGGCAAGAGGTCGCAGCAGAGTCATGGAAAAGTGGTTACGAGGAAGAAAGGGTTGTTGGATGAAAGAAATTAATAGCAGGGTGGGTTGGGTAGGTGACGAAGCATTCGCCTCGTGACCACCTAAAACACTTCAATGCCCAATGCATTTTTCCACTCTCAATCATAAACGCTTCCTTCCATTTTAAATTCACCACGTTGGTTTAGATCAAACTATATTTAAGTACATATTGTAGTGTTTTTTTTGTTTTTGTTTTTGTTTTTTATAGATGGATTTTGAAAAGAAGAAGGAAAAGACAGGAAAATATTAGAGGATGAAGTTGTTGCGGAAAAGAGAGGGAAAGAGATATGAATTACCAGGTGAAGTTGGTTCTTATTAAAAGATTTAGAGATGATTTTAGGGTAGAGTATAGAATGAAATTTGTAAAAATTTGTGATCAAATTAATTTATATGATATATTTAGATGGGTTAAAATAATAATATCTATTAATTTTTTAAATTTTGAGATCAAAATATATAAAAATTTTGGAAAAAAATAATTTTAATGTTAAAATTTAAAGACTAAAAGCATAAAGGTTAAAAGAATTTTAATTCAACTTTTTTATTCTATTTCATTCTTATAATATATATTTTTTTATTAAAGCTACTAAGTTTCTCCCATTAACGTCGATCAATTTTTTTACTAATAGATTAATTTTGAATTAATGGTAATATTACCTTCAACTTTTATTGGTTAAGGTTAATTTATGTTTACATTTGATTATGTCGACTGAAATTTTTTTAAAGTAATATTGACCGAAAATAGTTTAATTAAAGTTGGTAGAAAAAGTTTAGTAAAGCTTAAAAATAAATCTTGACCAATGAATATTTTATTATAAAGTATTTTAGATTTTTATAAAGATAAATTTCACTGATTAGGATTTGGACTTTGGTTTTGTGGATCATGACTTATGTTATGCAGCGTTGACCGCAACAAAGAACTTTTATTGGGGTCTATTGGGCCAAGAACCAGACAAAATGTGACAATTGTAGATCGATAGGATAGAATTAGAAAAAAAAAGAACATTAAAAGAAGAAAAAATAACATACAAAATTAGATATTTATTTTATATAATTAAATTTAGTAATAAATAAAAAATTAATTATAATATATTAAATATATAGAAATACATTATAATTAAAATTGTAATACATAAATATACATTATAATTAAATCAAGGTTTACATTATTAATACATTTTTAGGTCACAAAAATGATATTAAGGAAAAGATCTAATTGTTGAACGTAATAATTATATATTACTCTGAAATCGTTTGTTTAGTTTAACAACTATGTAATGTATTAAATATATAAAAATTCATATTTAAACATAAAATGACATAAAAATAAAAAAATATTTAATTTAAACTAATAATTCATTTATTAATACATCAATAAGTTTTACATGGGAGTTATTGTCTGACATGAATGGTCAACTTCATAGCCAAAATGGTGTTAGATGTCGAACAATTCTTCTGAACATTGTTTGGACATATTTTACATCTAATATATTATTTCAGAAAGATGGATAGCAGCTGCTTTGCATAAATTTGGGGAAAACATTAAATATGAGAGTAATACCTAAAGTAGAATGATATAATTTGGGCAAAAGGAATAGAAAAAATTGACAATGTCTATGTGTTATTTTGTTAAAATGAAGGAAAATATATATTTTGACTAACGGTTTTTTACTCACTTTCGATCCATCACTCCAATCATCCTTCAATTATCTATTTCTATTTTTTTAGTTATATGATGTGATGATCTAAGAATGATTCAGATGATGGATTAAAAGTTAGTCAAAATATCATTCTCGTAAAATGAATTTGAAAGAAAGTGATACATGAATTTGAGGATAAAATTTTTGTGTTTTTTTAAAGAATTTAAAGATAAAAGTGAATGAATTTGAAGATAAAGTTTGTAGAAGTTTTAGAATGATTTTATTGATGTAATAGATAATTTATTTTTAAATATAATAATAAAGACTACTGAATTATCCTTAATGTTAAAAGTATATGAAATTATTTTTAAATTAGTTAAAAATAATTTTTTAAAAAGCTATTATTGAATAATTTTGATTTTTTTAACAATAGTAATTTTTAAAGATGTCAAAAACATATTTGTGAAGGAGTCTATTTGAATTTATTTTTTTATATAAGTATTAATGAATAATGTGTTTGAAAAAAAAAACTATATGTTTGTATATAAATGTATGAGTTCCACATATATAAAAAGAAAGAAGTATATAAATGTGTGAGTAACACTTCATAAAAGTCTAACCTGTGTATTTTGACCTGAGACCGATTCATTCATACAGAGTTAGCATGATCCATGAAACTTTTATTTCTATTTTTATCTTGTAAACTTTTTTTTTATTAGTTTTTTAACTCAGAGTTCTTTTTTATTCTCACTTATGCGAGCTAAAGGCAAGTATTCTGAGTTAGACCAAATTGATATATAAATATTAGTAAAGAATAGACTTGATTATGATAAACATTATTTACAAAAATAAATAAAAATTATTTATAATAGAATTTTAAAAATTATTTATATTTACTTTTAAAATTAAAAAAATAAAACATATGTGCATAAATTTTCAGTAATATATATAAGGTTAAATTGCTCCTTTAGTCCTTCTATTTATCAAATAATATCAGTTTGGTCCTCAAGTTTTCTTTTATCTCAATTTGATCCTCATTTTCATAAAAATGATTCAATTTATTCCTTACCGTTAGTTTGACTAGACGGTGTTAAAGTCAACGTCATGTGTCAAATTTTGATTTTTTCTATTTTTTTAAATTTTTTACACGTGTCACTTTGTGTCACGTGTCAAAATAATTCAATTTGGTTCCTTTATTTGTTTTTAGTTTCAATTTAGTCCCAATTTTTTGTAAAAATGAAGCAATATTGTTCCTCTTTAAATTGACACTCAATTTACCTTTTTATAAATCTTATGTTCATATTCTTACTAAAATTAACATTTTTATTAAATATTTATAGAAATATTTTAAATTAACTTTAAATTCTATACAAAACATTAAACTTTGGTTTTTGTTTTAAACTTTAAATTTAGTTCCAAAACTTATGTGTGACAAGTTATTTGATTTTTAATCTTCATTAAGTTTGTATAATATGATACACTTGATGTCTTTATATATGATGACAAAATTGCTAATTGTTGAAATTAAGTTTGGGGTTTAACTTTGTTTAATAATAAAACTAAAATCTTGTTTAAAAATATTTCTACAAATATTTAATAAAAATGTCAATTTTAGTAAGAATATCATTACAAGATTTATACAAAAACTAAATTCTAAATTGAGTGTCAATTTAATGAGTATAATATTACTTCATTTTTACAAAAATTGTGACTAAATTGAAATTAAAACAAATATAGGGACCAAATTGAATCATTTTAACCCGTGACACATAAAAAATAAAAAAATTCAAAAAAAATCAGAAATTGACATGTAACATTGACTTAACACCGTTTGGTCAAAATTAACAACGATAACCAAATTGAATCATTTTTAAGAAAATGAGGACTAAATTGAGATAAAAAAAAAATTGAGGACCAAACTAATATTACTTAACAAATAGATGGACAAAAAAAGTAATTTAACCTATATATAACGATAATAATAACTTTGATTAATTTTTAATTAGATAGAAAAAAGCTTCTTATATACATTTTATTTACTTTTTCAAGCATTTTTCTACGTCTGTTAGGATTATGTATATGATTGATTTCTTAAGATATGATGTATTTTAACATTCATCAAATTTTGTGATCTTTAAAAGTTTAAAAGTTTGAATGTAGTACCTACTGAATATTAAACAAGAAAGACATGTTTTCCCCTATGATTTGATAGTTTTTATTACGGTTTTATAATAACTTAATTTGATTAGATGTTGAACCTAACTGATATAACATTTCGATAAAAATTAACATTATCATGAACACAATTATTATCTTATGTTAAAATTTATTAAAAATTCCTTGTAGTGAAATCTCATTTTCCCAAATCTCTTATTTTCTCCCTAAATAAACCGCCAAATTGCATAAAAATCTGGATTTTTCATCCATGAATATAGAGAACAACCACTAAAATATGCAACGGTGTAAGATTAACCTTTTAATAAAAAAGTACGAAGAAAATACAAAATTTTATTACAAGTGATTTATAACAAAATTGTGCCCATTACCGAAATCTCTAATACACATTTAAGGAATTAACACAATCTCTAACCTAAAATTTTAAAATAATAGATATATACCATTTAACTTTCTCATTTTTACTTAATATAAGACTTAGACTTACACTTAAATTTTCGACAGATAAACTTTTTTAACACCATGTCCCATACCAAAGAAAAAAACAGATATTCCATTAATAACTATTATAACTGTTAAGAATCCAAGTGTGAGTCTAAGTCCCACATTGACCAGAAATAAGAAAGTATAACACTATATAAGCATAAAGACCCATAAACCCATTGCCTTAAGGTTTTGGGTTGAGAGTGGTGTCAATGCCTTATGTGATTGGACTCAGGTCTCATTGGTGTTGTTCTCCCCAGTGAAACCCCTCTTAATCTGTTTCTTTTCATCTTGTCATAACAAGTGGTATCTGAAAATGAGAAATACAATAACCATAACCAGAGTTTAAACATCCTTTTAAACAACACTTTTTCCAAAAGCTTATAAACCCTTGTTCAAAAAAATTTCTACTTTTGTAGTAACATAACATGTATGATATACTGTTGAAGACAGTCACCATTTTTCTCACCACCTTTATGAACTCACCATCATCATCGTCATCAAAAAACATCCTGAATGACTTCGACCAGAAATTGGACTGATTTATATCAAGCAATATTACTGTACAATGATTTGATAAAAGCCAAATCAATGCATCTTTTCTTGTTTCATAGATTTCACATATATTAAGAAACAATTGTTTGCAACCAACAACAACCAACGATATATCAATCTATCCCACGACCCACCATATCTTGTTGTAATATATCCCTTCCAACAATAGTTAGGTAAATCATCAAAAAGTTGTGGTAACTCCTTTTAGCCATGTATTTGCTTTAAATTACCTTTTATTAAGGCAATGTTAGAGTGAATCACTTCTTATATATTAATTAATTCCTTTATGATAATATCTTGTAATAGTTTTACCTTAAATCTAGTTTAATATATTAGTTTAAATTATGGCATTATGTTGTGACGTTTATAAATCCTTTTTAGATATGAGAATGATGGTTCAAAATTATAATAATGCAGTCTCATGAATCACATCCTTAAAAATATCATATTTGAAATGTTTATTTATAAATATACCTAAAAATAAGAGATTGAGTTTTTATGTATTTTTAATGTTTTTTTTTATATTCCTAGGAATATATTTGAAATGCTAAAAGAATTAAGAGAAGATATAGTGTAGTTAGATAGAATAAGAATGTAGCTTTCTTGAGAATCAAGAACTTTTTTTACAATGTAAGTGAGCAAATTTAAAATACATAAAATTACTTTTTATAACATTTAGTAGAATGTTTTGGTTGGAACATAAACAATGACATGAGGGTAGCCATAACTGTTTTGCTTACAACGAAGTTACACCCACTTAAAATTGTCTTAAAAATATCTCCAAATGATTCAACATATATTGTGATGAAAAAGACCTTTGTAACGAAAGCAAGTACGAAATAAAACAACCCTCTCAGGAAATTGATACAAATAAACTATTATTAAAAAACGTGAAGAAAATATTTTAATAATTTAGAACACAAGTGGGGGAAGTCGTGAATAAATTTAAGAACCCCATGGAATAGAATGTCTATGATCTCTTAAGAGATTCAAATCTCAAATTAAAAACAGACTATAGATTGAACCTTGTGGTTCAATTGATTTTTTTTTTTTTTTTTGTGGTTAGCGTTAAATACCAAGGTGATGTATGAACATGAGAAAAGATGTTTATATACCTGTCATTTAAAACTAAGTAGGCTCTTACTATCACATGTGTTTTTATCCTTTGTATAATTATATTTGTTTTTTTTATTGACAAAAACACGTATACATATATAATAGAGTATTTTGGGTACCTTAAACCTTATACATACTTACAAGATTATCCAACTATATAAAATGCATATAATGGACCTTAAAGTTTGTACTTTAAGCAAAAAAACTTACCAAAATTGTATTCTTGTATAACAAACTACCACAAACTATAATATATAACTAGACAACTTACCAAGAGGAGAATAGAATACATTGATCTATTAAGATACTAGAGTAGAATACAAATCCTCCACTAAAAGCTCACGTCACAAAATTTGTCTTAATATATATGCCTCTAAAGAGTTTTTCATCTTTTTTAAACACCTACAACAACTTTCTTAATACTTTGGCATGAATGATGTTGCGTCCATTGAAGATTTCCATAAATGAGTCTTCTTTGGTAGATACTAAAAACTACAATTGCAGTAAAACAAAACACTCTAGACCACAAAGTCTAGGTGATAAATCATAGATATCCTTTTACAAATACCATGTTATTCTTCCTAACTCATGAATGCACTATTCCTCTCCCATGCTACACCTTAATGTAAAGCCTCCCTATGGTAAAAACTCCTTCAGATTGAGTAAATTCCTACTTCTTAATATTCCAACAAACCTAAGTATGTCATGGGTGCCTACCTATTGATCTTAAATGAATGGGACAAAAGCACCAATCAGAAAATGAAAATGTTACATTTACATTTTTATGTTTCAACCATGCCTATACTTTCACCTGGGGCAGATTGAAGATTTCATTTGGATCTAGTAGTTTGTTCCTAAATACTACATGATTCCTATGGTTCCAGAGATTCCACACTATAGCAACCCATACCCCCCTCCATAGCATATTTCCTTTGTGGTTGAGGTCCAATAGGTGAAAATGTTCAAAATGTGCTTGTACCTGATTATGACTTATCCCCAATGTCCCTGTCCATCTAGTACACATGTTCCATACTTTGGTAGCAACTCTACAGGTAATGAATAAATGAGTTATGCTCTTTTCATGCTCACCACACATAACACAATTGTCGTTGTTTAGGAATACCCCTCTCTATGTCTTAAATTAACCATTATGGGTATTCCATTTAGAATAACATGCCATATAAAAAACTTCGTAGAAGGGATAACCTTTGCTCTCCAGAAGCAATCGAAGAAGTGTTGTTGATTTGCAACACTTGCTTCTTGTAACTTTTGATATGTTGATTTAACTTATAAACCTTATCTTCACCATCATTCCACATCCAACAATCCTTTCTTCCCCTTGCAAGAGTTATCCTATGAATGTCTTGCGAGAACATTTCAATTTAAGGTCTCTCCCATTCAAACCATTCTATTCTCCCGGCCATATTCCATTACCATTCATAATTGTCCCACTTCCTAATGAACACTCTTTTCAAACCATGTTCTGTCCTCACCATTTTGTACTTGATCATACTAAAATATCCTGGATATACATCTTTTAATCTTTTGATACTCCATATCTTTGATGATTTATAATTGAAATAACAAACTCGGTGGATAACTAGTTTTGTTGGTAATCTTCTTAAATCTCTTAGATTTTCACTTATTTGCAAAATATAAACCAAATATTTATCTTTTCCAAATTTATTAAATAAATTATGAAATATCCAAAAAATAATAATAATGAAACAACAATAAAAAATAAAAATAAACAAAACTGAAAACATAATAATGTAAATTATATCAACGATTAAATCAGATTTGCACATATATGTAAACCTTAATTCTCACTCTCAACCATAGAAATTAGTTTTGATTAGCATATAATAAGACGAGCCAAAATGTTATATTAGTTATTAATTCAGTTTTTATCATTTTTAGAAGGTGAGATAAAAGATTACATATTTGCTCTAATATTGCAACAGATGTTTTAAGCAGAGCAATTTTCTTACTATGCAACATGTGAGTTACTTCATGGTCAAAATATAATTATAAGCTCTACATGAATGGCAACAGGAAATGCAATGGGTAGATTTTTCATGTAAAGAATACTAAACACTTAATTTGTGATCAGGAAGACCTTTCTAATTCTTACTTAGTCCTCCACTGTTATCACAAGTTTACTAAACAAGTTTACTGAAAGTGTGTTATTTACTATGAATTCGACTATATTAAATGAAAAAATTTACTCAGTTGGAGGGTAGAGCTTATATTTTTTGTGTTTACCAATGTTTACTAGCTATTATACATAAATATTTTGGACTAGAATCTTTGTTAGCTAATATATTTTCTTATGTTGGTAAATATTTTTTAATAATATATAAAAAAATAATAGCATAATTTTATGTATGTTTAAGAATAATATTTCAATTACAATAATTTTGAGAATGCAACATTTGAAACAAATATTTTCTTATCGTTCATCTTGTATTTTTATTTTTAACCAAATAATTGTCATTTTTAAAAATATATCAGTTATTACTACACTAATATATTAAATGCAGATTTAGAAAATGCAGAAAGTATGAGTTTGTAAGATAAGAAGAAGTACACGTTGTGAGGTTTATGATCTCAAATAAGTTATTTGGGATAAGTAGGAACAAACCCTAATATCGGAATCCATAAAAAAACAAGGAAAGCACCCCATCAGTTTCTCATTGGTATAGTGACCTTTAACACATCAATGGCCTCTGGAGTGATAATGAGAGAGGGCAAAGAGACATAGTGTCAGAAGAGTTTTGCATGAATGGGATCTTGTACAAGCGAGAAGGAGGAGCTTCTTGGTGGCCCTGCTCATCGCAAACCGCAACAAAAGGAGGCAACCTATCGTGCTTTTGACACGGAGCTTGAAGAAGAATGAGATTGGTCACCACCAACAAAATTAATAATACATAATATATTTATTAGAGGAATATGTATTTCGAGCGTGTAAGAATTACATTGATGACATGATAGACCTGACAAAGAACAAATTCGTTTAGAATATATAAATTTTGTAAGGTAAGATTTAAATTTACTTAACCATTATAAATTAATTTTACTATAGACGATGTAAGATTTCTAACACAGTGAACATGTATTTTTATGTATTTAGTTTATAGGACAATAAATAAATTACAATTTTAATACATTAGTTTCATTTTTTTTAATTTTGTTTGAATTCCATCGATGGTTATAATACATATGTCAATTGATAAAAATGAAAATGTATATTTAATTACCTCAATAACAAAGTTAAAACAAAATTAATATCATTTAAGATAGAGATTTTTGTAAATTTTATAGTGAAAAATTACATCAATTTAATATAAAGTTGATTTAGGATGAGTGCAAATCTCATATTAAAAAAAACTTAGATCGAATGGGTAAGAATGTATTAACTAAAATTAATAAAAAATATTTCATACCAAAACTTATTAGTATTTTTTATAAAAAAAATTCAAAATAAAATTAGCAAGAAACGTGAAACTTTTAGTAATAATATAAATTTATATTGTATATATACAAATATCATTTTATAATTTAATTTTGTAAAATTAAATTAAACTTATTTCACTTCTTAATAACAATTACTCGAAAATCAAGTTCATTGTAAAACGTTTTTTTTTCACTGGTGAAAAGTATTTTCACAAAATAGCATTTTTCTTCTTTTTTTTTTTATATATTTTTTTTGCGAGTGACGATGCACTTAACAATTATATAGATTGTGCTATCTATCTCAATTATTTTGGGGGGAAATTATTGGTGGGGTGCTAGTTGTAGCTAGTACGATACGTATCCCTACTTTGTGCTTCTTCACATTTGTAGTTTCGACAACTGCATGTTGTCTTTCCTTTATTCCTTTTCCTACACCATATTTTCTAATAATTTTTTTAATAAATCAAATATATAATATCAAAGATATGTAGTCAAACTTTTCAATTTTCTACAAAACTCTACCTTATCCACAATTATTCAACTAATCTTTAAACACAAAATTTTTTAGGTTTCAATTAGATATATGCTAAAGTTTATTTGATTGGTAGAAAGGAATTGTCAAATGTGAATTATTATTGAATGTCAATTTTTCAATAAATATTTGAATTTTTATAATAGATATATGTAACCGGCAACCATTTAAACAGGTACTGTGAAAAAAGAGGGGTCCGGACTAGTGTCCTTTTTTTTTTTCGTCATAATCATACAAATTTATAATTGTTTTATAAAGTTATCATTTGATATTGTGACACATGTTTTGCATTCACAATTTTGTGATGAAATATTTTGATTTACGAATGAGAATAGGTCGAAAGGTATGAGTAGTATCTATATGTTATCTATCATGTTTAGAATGATCTAGTTTAGAATAACCTATTTTTTTTTAGAAATATATATATATATATATATATATATATATATATATATATATGAATATTTTAAATTTTAAATTTTAAGTTAAATTATTTAAAGCAAGTCTTACCATATAAATAACATGAAAAAATAATTTTAAAATAAATTTAAATAAGATTAAATATTAAAATACTAATATAAATAACCTTTCTCTTTAAAAAATAAATTTAAGTGAACTACGTTAAAGTATAAACTTCAAAAAAATTAATCTTTTTAAAAATTAATCTCATCTAAGTAAAAGATATAAATATATAAAATTAAATTATAAATAATTATTTGATGATTGATATCTTTTTCACTACAAATTTTATTTTTATCATTTATTTTTAAGAATATTCAAATTATATTCATGGGTAATATTGATTATCAAATACGGAATAATATCCACCGATCAACTAGGTGGTAATTAAAATATCCGTACTTATTGTACACAAATATATAGAAGAATATTATTCATCTAATTTTATCTGCGGTGTGCAAAATTTTTATCATCTCTATATTAAACATATATTTTATAGTTATACTAATTTAAAAGAGCTAAATATATTTTTTATTTCTATACTATTAAGAGAACTTTTATTTAATTGCTAAACTAAACTACAAAAAAATTAATCCTTAAACTTTATGAAAGTTAATTTAAATAATCATTTATGCAAGACCCATTTTTTCTGCTCTTATATATTTAAGAGTCTAACCTTAACTATTGGGCCTAAGGGTCAGTCTATAGGGTGTCCAAAACCCTTTTTCAGCCCTAATCCCCTTTACTTTGCCCATTCTCAAAAAACAGGAACCCTTCCCCCTTCCACTGTTGAGCAAAGAGCTCTGCTAGGACACAATCAGAGCACCCACTGTTTCACTCGAATGTCTTCTCCGGGTAAGTTGAACTTGAACTTTACCCCTTTCGTTCCATTTAAGTGTCTAGGTTCTACTTTGGATTGACGTTGAAACCTTATGCTAGCCTATGTGCATATGTTTTCCCAGTTTATTGCACTGGTTGGAGTTATAGTGCTCCTCTCTTCCCCTAGGACTATTGTGCTTACGTTTAACCCCACTCTAGGTAAGGGAAGCTAGGGTTTTCACATTTTGTAATATGTTGATATTTGGATACTATTTTCTGATTCAAAATGCTGGATTGATGTTTATACTTGCATGAGATTGAATTGGTTGTGGCTCTGTACTGTTTTCTTGGTGCTATCTTGGCCTGTCTGTGCGAACAGTGGAGGAACCCGATATTCTCGCCCAAGCGAGAGTACCTGGAACCCTCCCAAGTTTTAGTCCGCGTTGTCACTCAGGCGGCGAGCTCACATTTTAAGCGAGAAGACCTCTCGCTCAGGTGAAGAGGTCTCGCCTAAGCGACAACACGCGAGAACCTCATTGTTCCACTACTCGAGCTCTCGCCTAGGCGGAAGGAGCTCGCCTGAGCGAGAGACCTCTCTCGCTTGAGCGAGGGCTTCCAGCCCGAGCGAGAACTGGGCGAGGACATGATCAAGCGATGTTTTCTCCTCTGTTCTTGGTTGATGGTCACATGTTTGATTGAATTATTGTGTTGAAGCATGACTGAGGTGTTTATGCATGTATTAGATGGTTTATGGGCTATATTTGATGAGTTTAGTATGATCTTTCACATGGAACATGATTGGATGGTTCGTTATGTATATTGGCATGGGATTGGTATTCATGATAATTCTATGTTGGGTAGGTGATGCATGATTATGGTATGGTCAGGACGTAATTCCATGAAGGTTTCGTGGTGGTGCCTCATGGTCAAGACATAATTCCATGACCCTTTTTGGTGAGAGCTCATGGTGGTGCCTCATGGTTTAGGACATAATTCCATGACCCTTTTACGGGATCATGGTGGTACCTTATGGTTTAGGATGTAATTCCATGACCCTTTTGGTGGGAGCTCATAGTGTGCCTCATGGTTTAGGACGTAATTCCATGACCCTTTTTGGTGGGAGCTCATGGTGTTGCTTCATGGTTTAGGACGTAATTCCATGATCCTTTTGGTGGGAGCTCATGGTGGTTCCTCATGGTTTAGGACGTAATTTCATGACCTTTTGGTGGGAGTTCATGGTGGTGCCTCATGGTTTAGGACGTAATTCCATAACCCTTTTTGTGGGAGCTCATGGTGGTGCCTCATGGTTTAGGACGTAATTCCATGACCCTCTCGGTAAGGTTTCGTGGTGGTGCCTCATTATATGTATCCGAATATTTGAGTCTTAGAGTCTTGTTTTGTTGCTACCACATGCTTGGTTGGTTTCTGTATTCTCGACCTTTAAATTGCATGTTCAAAACCTTTTTACTCTAGCTTATCCTTTTTGTTTGCTTGTGTGTCTCGTGTATGGTTCTCTCCTTTTGTGATGATAATCAATTTATTGATGTTTGCAGATGTGGGAAATCCTTGTGATCACAGTGTGACGACGGGGATGTTGTAGCTTAGTGGGACGTGGTTTAGTGTTGGGCTGCTGTTGAGCCCATGTTGAAGAGTTATTATTACATTGTAATCTCTTGCTCGTGGGCAAGTTTTTGGTCATCTGTTGATACACTTGTATTTTGGTGGTTCCTAACATCGTGTAGTGCCTCGTTTTTCTTCTGGTATATTGGGATGACTGTATTATCCTTTATACTTTAAGTCCCATAACCTTAAATATGATAAGATATACGATGTTTTATTTGAATAAATTTATCTATTAAAATGGGACAATTATCTATTAAATTCCCAACAAATGACATGTAAAAGTCATATTTTTATTAAGTTCATAAGTTGATAAAGTATGAGAATTAAATATTTAGAATTTAGTTTAAGAACGAAACACAATTCTTTTTATATAATAATTAAGAAAAATAACATATTTAATCTAAAATATAATTACTAAAACTCTTCAATTTCATACATAAAAATCAATTAAAGTAAATTAAAAAATTAATTAACATCATTAATTAAAATAGACTATTTATGTGAGATTAATTGATCATACAATATCGATTCAGTGAAAGATATATTATAGGAATAATGTTATTAAATAAAGTAAAACTACATAAGATTAACTTCAATTTGACCAAAATACATGTTCTTTTTCCTTTTATTTGAAACCAGATAAAATACTTATGATGAGTAAACAGTGATAATTAAAAGTTTATAATTTACATGAAGTCTTAATTTAAGCTTAATGTATTTGATAAAGCATATGGTATATAGTCCAATCAATTCTCCATCAATTGACAATTCTCTCATTTTCTACTTTACCAGAATAACATACGCAACATTTCTAGCTGGATGTTGCGGCATCACCGTTTATTGTAATTATATGTTTCGTGTAATTAAATATATTTCTAATTATCTACTCAAATTTTACATACCTCCAACTTAGTTTCATTTAATTTATGCAAAATCTTCAACACTGATACATCATGAGAATAGACAATAAAAATATTGGTTATTTTACACATCTTTCATTTACTAGTTACCCCTGCTATCCTTATCTTTTACTGTATATGCAACCTGAAAATATAAATAATTTATTTCAAATGCATTATAAAAAAAACGAAAAAAACAAACATTGAAAGATGAGAGAGTGGATTATCAGAAATTCAAAATTCTAAGATGGTATATAGTAGCTATTATTATTAGATTTATAATGTAAATTAAAACGTAATTATAATAAAGGCCTACAATTTTAATGCAATGTAATACTAGAATGAATCATAAGTGTAGGTTAATCGAGTAAATAAATTGGCGGGTTGGAAGGTTTGAATTCAATAACTCATAAGTAAATTTATATAAGAAATCTGATGTTATTTTTAATTGAAGGTGTCAAAATAAGTGGATTCGAATGAGTTGACACGTAGTGTAACGAGTTTAAAATGAGTTAGTTGAATTTGATTTATTTTTCCATTTTAACCTAACAAAATTATAAATATTATAATTAAAATTAAAATTGTCGACACATAATTTTGTAAACATCTAAACTATTTAAATATAATTAAATAATATTTTAATCTTTAAAAAACTCAAATTTGTTAATGGTTATAAATTAACATATATTGAATCTCACTTAATCCTCAAATTAAGTAAATCGAATTGAGTTTGATTTATATTTAAAAACAAAAAAGAAATTGAATTATTCTAACTTATTTCGGTTCAAATGTGTAATGAGTGAAGATGACTTGGATTGAAACTTATTTTGAGACATTTCAACTTTAAAATTTGAAGTTAGATGAGATCATGTATTATATGAGATGAGCTTATGATTTATTAATTCAAATTTCTCTTCTTACATACTAACTTTTCATATGATATCTACTTAAAGAACCAATTTTTTTAGTATGTTGAAGCAATTTTTGCAATGCTGAACATAAGTTTTGATGAGGAGAATTGAGGTGGTAGATGTAATTTGCGACTATTTTGTGCTTGATCCCTAGATTACAACCCTCAGCAGAAACATCTAAACAAGAAGCTGTATGCTAGAATCAATCAATTATGCAAAAACTTGTGTGTCTAGAGGATGTCTTTTATCGAGCAGCTGGCACGCATAATTTGGTAATTATTTGTTTAGAAAAATGAATGATGTTCAATGAAAGACAATGTGAAAGAATATGAAGTTGTGCATGGAGGGGTGTTTTGCACACACTGTTAAGCCGCTACAAGTTATAACTAAATTTAGAAAAAACCCCTAAATTCTTCTAACCCATATTTGTGAGTCTTAACTCTTCTCTCAAACACAAACTCACATCATAATTTTCAACACTTAATTTTCTATTTTAACTTTACAACATCCTCTTTTTGGAAGAAAGAATGTGTTGCCCCAATTTTGTTCCTCACTCCTACTTTCTAAAAAAGGAATGTTTAGTGTGTGTGTATATATGGTGTGAAAACTAAACCAAGAAATATAATTATACTATTGAATTTATTGAGCAATACTATTTCTATAATGATTTTAAATAAACAAAATAGACATCAATACTTTTTAATTTATAATATGCACAACTATATATATATATATATATATATATATATATATATATATATATATATATATATATATATATATATATATATATTAGAATTTTTTTCAAAATCACATAAATGAATACCCGATAAACTGATTTAGGTTAATTGTGATATGTGTGATTCTACATGAAAGACTTAATTCATATAGGAATAAGTTTGAGATGAAATAACTTTAAATATTTTGTTTAAACCTAAAAATTTATCATAAATTTCATCACAAGAAATCATTAAGTAACTTTTAAAGATTATATTGATTAATTTATATACCATTTTATAATTAAAAAAATATTAATATAATTTTTATAAATAAAAAAATATAATTGATTTGTGAATTAGAGTATAAGTTGGTCTAATATTTTAACTATATATCAAGGTTTTAACTACTCATGGTTATTGATTTTAAATTAGTCTCTAATTTTAAATAAAATAGATTAATGTAGATTTATTAGAAACTTATATCGACCGATTAGAGGTAAGACAAATTCACAATATATAAGTGGATGCTAACCTCACCTTACAAATTCATATACTTTATGGGATGGAGTGAGTATATCATTTTTACATAATTAAACTCTAATTTTAAGAAACCAATATAAATTAGTTTTTTATTTTTAAAATTAATTGTTATTTAATAAATTTTTTTTATCAAATTTGTGTCCTAACCTTTTTATAATAGAAATTACACGTAAATTACGTCATGATTAAAATCCAATTTTAATGCAATCAAATTTATTGAAAGTGTTTTTTTTTTTGAACTCTCCTTAACAAAAGATTGATCAAGTAATTTCTTAAAATACTAATTAAGATTGATTTAGAAAAAATATCTCCTAATAGGAATTCTACTGACCAAATATTTATAGATAGAAATAGACAAGGAAATCAAACACCTTATCAATATTTAACGACATGATTACTCCGAATCATGTCACTCCACATCGGTGACAAATGCACATGTTGGTGTTGGATTACATGCCCGTCTAGAGCTTCACTCTGTTTAGTTTTGGATCTGAATACGATTAGGGTTTTATTTTATGAACCAAATGAATAAAAAATTATTCTAATTATGGTGATAAATTCCACGTGGAGAGTTTCACGGGAAAATACGTGAGATGAATGTGTACAAGAACACGTCTAATCACTTTAAACGCAGTACACCGCCATAGATAAGCAGAAACAAAAATGGACAAAAGTTATTTTCCACCACTTGCTATTTCCATGGTCTTTTTCCACCTCATTCTTAAACCTTTCTTCACTTATTATTTAATTATTACTTATCATGCATTAAAAACACAACTTCTTAATCCTCATACATTGGAATGTTTTTCTCTTAATCCATTTTGTGCCTAGTTCTTTGTCTTAATCCCTTCTGCACAATAAATGAACCTGTTCCATCACCTTTCTATCATAAATTCATTATTTCATAATTTTTTAAATAGACAAAAATAAATGATTATTTAAAAAACTAAGTTGAATTAACCATCTTCTATTAATATTTAATTAATAATTTAGTTAAATCTATTTTGAATTCCTTATCTTAATGTAAAATTAAAAATTATTTGTGTCAATTTTAAAAGAAAGTAGATATAATATTATACAATTTGATATGTTTCTATTTCAATATTAATAAAAAAATATATTAATTTATTTCAAGATTTAAAGAGTAAAATATATAAAGGTTTAGACAGAAAGTAATTTCAAATTAACTTGAAGACTAAAACGTTATATAATTTAAATAAACAACTGATACATTTCTACTTATTCGTTTTTAGTAGAATTGAAAACCTTGCAGGAATCGATTTGTGAAGAAATAGTGAATATTTTCTTTATATTGGAAGCCAAATAATGGAGAAACAATCCAAAAGTAACAAATACAATAAGACAGAGAGAAAGTTAAACAGTTAACTTTTGAAAAAGTTTCATTGAAAACTACAAAGACAATTATTTTCTTTAAAAACCCTGGTTAGCTAGGTATCTATCTATCAATCTATGACCGTCAACAAACGTAGAAAAGAAAAGCGTTCAACTCTTTGAAAAGAAAAGAAGTAAAATGAAACCCTACGAATTGTTGTTTGCGATCCTAAACTACCCACTTTCATTCCCACACACAACAACCTTAATTACAGATGAACAATGTTTTATTTTTTGTTTGTTATATTGAATTATGAATAATAGTTTATTGGTTTGGAACACATCCCTAAACATTCATTCCAGATTTCTAAGCATTGATAGCTCGCCCCCCTCGTCCGCTACAGAAAGCCAGTATGGTTAGAGATGGGTCACTCCCACCCACTCATTCTCTCAATCATAACACAAACACATCTTCACACCCACTCTCTCATCGCACGTGTCACTCACACGCGCACACTTCCCATAATCCATCTTTTCTTCCTAAATCAAATACCACTAACCCCACCCCACTCCCCGACCACACCACACTAGTCCCATCTTAACCTATGTCCAAACTCTCTCTCTATCTCTTCTTAAATAAACACAACAATAATAATAAGTAAATAAATTATTTATTTTTTATTTGTTTATTTATTTTCTCTTCCTTCCGCGTCTTCTGTAAATCCTTGATGATCATGTTCACTTTTCTTTCAGCCAAGTGATTCTCTCCCCCGTGATCTGCCTATAAATCCACCAAGCACACACTCAAAGGACACAGTCACATATAGATAAAAAATGTCAATGGAAATGATGGCAACGGAACGTGTTTGTTATGTTCACTGCAACTTCTGCAACACCATTCTAGCGGTACAGAACTCTCTTTCTCTCTTTCTCTCTCTCTCTGTCTATCTCTCTATCTATATCTATCTATGTATCTATGTATCTATGTCTGTCTTTCTCTTTCTTTCTTTCTTTCTTCCGTTTGGTTATTTGTTTCCATACTCTTCTAAGCTTTCTGTTGCGCCACGCCCTTCACCAGCTAATTTGGCAACTTGGGTTTTCTCTAATTTCTTTAATCGATCGAGATCGTGAGATGATACAAGAGCCAGGAATAAAGAAAAAGCGCTTCTGGGTACCCATCAAAAAGCGAAATTCAGTTCAGACCTAATCAGAATGCATGTCTCTCTCTCTCTGTGTATACATATATATTATATAAATGGATGAAAACTTAACTGTTGGAAAGCATGCAGCAGAAATACCCCAATTTATACATAAGGGTAACTTAATTCCCGGGGAAACACTCCAATCTATGACTTAAGTGAATTAATTTGGTAAATGGGGTGGTCTTTTTGTACCAAGGATTTCACTGCTATCTTATATTTTATGAGAAAGTGTAACTGGGTTTTGCTCCCTAACCTCTACCTTGATATGAGTGGTGCTAGTTTGGTCAGCGGCAAGAGATATATATATATATGTATATATGTATATATATATATATATATATATATTTATATATTTATATATATTTATATATGCAGCCAAAGTAATAGCAGAAAGTCATGAAATTAAATAATTGAAACCCCTACCCGTACCTAACAACACAATTGTGAGAAATAAAGGAATTTTGTGAGTCAGAAGTGGAAGAAATTTTGAGATGCTTATTATTAAAATGCGTACACAGGCACAGCCTTGAGATCTATATACTAGGGTTATTCACAGGTGTTAGGGTTCCCCTCTTTTGTTTAACAATAATAATAATTTTTTTATTTTTGGCAGAAGAGTAAAAACAGCAACATGTATATGCATATATGATATATGATCTCGTTTGCTATATGGTATTATTTTTTTTTTCTTTGTTGGTTTGTGTACTTGTTTGCTAAATTAACACGGCTCAGAAAATTAAATCTGAACACAACAAATCCATGTGATGGTACGCAGTGCAGTTTCTCTCTCCTCAGTCTTTGATTTGATCCCTTAATTGCCTTTCTGTGGCGATGAGGGTGAAGCATCATATCGTCTTTTATGATATCGTATATATCATCAAGTTTTTTCACGGTTTCAGGCTTGTTGGTAGCCTTAAGTACAGAGGCAGTGTCCTCTCTTTGTTTCTACAAGAACTTGTGGGGATTCTGATAAATTCATATTTCAGCACCAGAAGAAGCTATATCACATCATATCATATGCCCTCTTTCCTTTTCTCAAATATTTCTTGTTACTTTCTTTTGTTTCTCTCCTTTCATGATAGCATGTTGAAATTATAATTACCCCTTTTGAGAAAGCATTCTCTTTCCTTCTCTCCTTCTGAGATGAGATGTTACCAACCATGGCCTAAAGGGCTAATCTGCTTCATGATGATACATCACTCTCCTCTGGTGGCAAGCACTAGTGGTTAACGGTGGTGTAGCCCTTCAAGGCCTTGATGGTTTCCGTTCCAGTCAAGTCGTTTTCACCCTCTCTCTCTTTCCTCCACTCTATGTGCAACAATTTCTATCTTTTATCATCTTGCCTTGTAGTGTCAGCAAAAAGTGATGCGCACCCACAACAAGGGGACATTGTGAGAGACTGAGAGTACTGAATTTTAAATCGCCCCTTGTCAGGTTCAGAGCGTTGCTGCTATTATATGGATGTATTGAATGTGCCACACCACACCACACTCTCCCTAGCTGGACACTGCGCACACCCCCCCTTAAAAGTATACCTCTCTCAGAATGAATGAGAAAAGATTGCTGCATTCGCTTCCCTCTCTAGCTTATTTATCATCCTCTTTCTTCTGGCAGCTATGCATTTTGTCTTTTTCTCTGCTCATTTTTCATTGCAGTGCTGCATGGTGTGCTTTGGAAGCACCTTTCTTGGGAATGTGAAACCTTCACTTATCCTATACATGTATAAACGTTAACCTCTTTTCACAATGTGAACACCCGTATATTTATATATGTATGTATTTATTTATATAGACATACATATATATATAAGTCTGTCCATCAGCTCTTGTTTTTTATCAAAATTATGCAGCTTTAAGCTGCTGGTTTTCATTGATGAATGCATGTTTTACTGTATGCATATAAGTGAAGAGGGTGTTCTTATACTCACTTTTCTACTTTATATTGTGTTTATATTTTGTAAATGTAATCATTATGTATTTGAAAATGGGGTATTGGCAGGTTAGTGTTCCATACAGCAGTTTGCTAACCATAGTGACGGTTAGATGTGGACATTGTGCTAATTTGCTATCAGTTAACATGGGAGCGTCCCTTCAACCATTTCCTCCACAAGACCCTCAGGTGTGTGTGTGTATATATATATATATATATATATATTCATATATATTTCAGACTGTTTTGGTCAATTCCCTCTTTCTGACGCCATGGGCAACCATAAATGAGATATATAATATAATTTCTTTATACTTGAAGCAAAAAAAAGAAGAAAAAAGCCTGCTGGTTTTGCAATGAATAAGTACTGTGTGATCCTTTATTAATTCTTCTGTGTAATCTGTTGCTAATGAAGTCACAGAAACCGCACCTAAGCTTTGAAGAACCAAGCAGCAAGGAACTGGGATCCTCATCTTCAAAATGTAACAAAATAGCGCCATTTGAGACAGTAGAGCATGAACAGCCAAGGATTCCTCCCATTCGTCGTGAGTATACATTCTGACATTTCATCGATTAATTTGTCTCCTTTTGGTATCTGCTTTTGGACTGTATCCTATTTGGCCTAAATCTGAATGAACAAAAAGGCAACATGTATAACTAGATGAGGAACTTTTTAATATCAGTGACAAGTTTTAATAATTAAGGATGAAAAAGACTCAAACCACTCTCTCCATAGCAGCTGAAGCTAATTTAATACAAGCAACAGCAGAGCAGAACAACCTCATCATTGAGGGCCACTAGTCATAAAAACAAGTTTTTCCATTTTTTCAGAGAGTCGGCGTCCATCTGAGTAACCAGTTTTTATGTGCCCAATTGGGGCATCTTGTTTTCTCCATCAATTTTAATGGCCCCCTCTAAGATGGTGACCTCACGTAACAAAAATTGACCCATCCTTAATTCATTGCTGTCATGCCATGCCCTAGAACAAGAACAAGGACTTGTGTATATTATATCTCACACACACCTTTATGTGCAATTATCCACGTGTAATTTCATTTTACAGTCACAGATTCCTTTCACCATTATATAATAACAGCTCACCGTGGTAATTATATTGATACTTGCAAGAAAAAAAGTAGTAAGAGGTAGCAGTACTTAAGTTATGTAGCGGTCGATTTTGTCGCTGTGAGTGAACTGTACAAAGCAATGAGGACAAAAACTGTTTCAGAAATAAGAAAGAAAACCCAATGGACTCTTGGATAAACAATGGAAATTTCAATGCTATTTGAATGCTAGAGCATATAATTGAATGGTCCTCTACAACTCAGTTCTACAGCTTCAGTCTGTCTCAGGAATTTGGCCTTTCGTGTGAAAAATTCTATATCTCAACCTGTTTTTTCTGTTGCTGAATCTGTGATGTCAATTTTTTAGGTTACAGATCTAGTGCAAATTGATTATTCACTCTACTAATTTTTCTCTAACATCTCGTTATTTAAAATTTCTAATATAATCTTCTCATGATTGTTCAACAGCCACAGAAAAGAGACATCGTGTGCCTTCTGCTTATAATCGGTTCATTAAGTAAGTAGTCTTCCAAATCAACTTCTTGCTTCTCTCTGATTTCTGTGTTATTATATAGGATTTGATTAAGGGTAGAAATTATCATTATCATCATTCTCAGAGATAATTATACAGGATTTCCTTAAATTTAGTGTTAATTACATTTATACTTTTTTTTTTTTACTTTTACTTCTACTTTTTGTTCACATTATAAAAATAAAAATGACTTGCGCAACGGTTTAAATATTTTAAAATAAATAAACTTATTATATTGAACAATTTTTCATCCATTGATAACATATTAACATTACATTATTAATTCTAAAAAATAGTATTTATAAAGATAACAGGAAAGACGTGTAATTACTAAAGAAAGAAGCAAGCATTATTAATTTCAAGCGAAAGTATTAAAACTTCATTTTGTATTCAAGGAATAAAGATTATTCAAATCTCTTAATTCTAAAGTAATGTTTTTGGGGCATTAAAAAATAGAGTAGAGATGATTCCATTGAGTAAAAACAAATGGCAAGTCTTTTCAAGTGTCTGAATTTGCAGGGAGGAAATCCAGAGGATTAAGGCTAGTAATCCAGATATCAGTCACAGGGAGGCTTTCAGCTCCGCAGCAAAAAATGTGAGTTTAATCTTAATTACTACATTAATCAATATATATCATTCTGTGATCCACACAACTGCATGCTGCACTTTTCTACATTTTTTCATGTTTTTTGGAGCCACTTCTGTCAGTTTACGGACACCCTTGTCTCTTCTATAAACTTCTTGCTCAAGGTCACAATCCAATATTCCTACGGTTATTTGAGGGTATCTGGAGAAATCACATTCTTTAATTGGTTTAGAACCCCGGCAACATTCTATTTTATGTTATAGTGCATAAATAAAATTAAAACCCTTGAATGTTGAGTTAGGAAATCATGCCATATAATATATATATATATATATATATATATATATATATATATATATATATATATATAAAAGATAAGATGACAAAATAAAACATAACATCTTTTGAATTACATTAACTTATTGTTATAAAGTAAAATTTAACTCTTTCAAACCTTTAATATAAGTTGTATCTGCACTTAAATGGTGGTTTGAGATCCAAAATCATGTTCAAATAACACAATCTTTTGATTGCATATATTTTGTTGTGTGAAATTCAGTAAATACCACAAATTAGTATTTTTAAATATATATATATATATATATATATATATATAATGCACACGGTTTGTAAACATATTTTTTTATCAATAAATGAATAGATACATAATACATATAATATGATCTTTTAAAAAAAATGCACATGTTTGTAAACATACTTTTAAATAGTAAAATGATTTATATATATATATATATAAATATATATATATATATATATATATATATATATATATATATATATATATATTTAATATATATATATATATTTTGAAAAGGTTGATAAGCATTTAATATATAACTAAAAAGAGAATAAAAGTGATAGATTTATAAAATATATAATGTGATAAGAAAAAAAAAGATAAAAAGCAATAAATATATAATAAGTCTACATGTATATTTGATCTTATCACAAGGAGACTCTGAAGTTAAAGAAAAACAACTAATCTAATTTACTATTTACTAGATCGCATTCAATATGTATGAGAGTTATCTTTAGAGACATTAATAGTTTTGTAGCTAAAAAAACTGAGAGTATCTAGATTTGAAACTCTCCCTTCCTTGAATTTTATATATATATATATATATATATATATTTTGGTCACATAAAACATGAAATGCCGATTAAAAAGACATACAACATGAGATTAGCCAGTCCTGTAGAGAGAAAGTTTACAAAAACTGATGTATTAGAAAAGGGATGTGAATCAACATTTTTGTGAGAGGAATATGTTTAAGCATTTGATTGTGTAACTATGTTCATTATCATAAAACCATATAAAATCTTTTTTAAAATACCTACAAGCAGTCAAATGTGAGGTTAAGTTTGATAGGCCATAGCCACTTTCTTAACCCTAACACATGCTGTAACCAGTGTCACTTGTCTACTTCGTCTACATGTCTACATGTGATTCCATCACTCTCATATGTACTACACTGCGCTCTTTTGAACTCTCTTATTTTTCCTATGTGCCATAGCATGTTTTTCACCGCATTTTATTTTTGACGCTACACCCTTCAAAATGACCATGCCTGTTTGTTCAAAATTATACATGTTAATTTGTATAAAAACAGTACAAGCATCACAGACACTAGAATTCCCAGAAAAAAAAAAAAAAAAAAAAAAACCCTCACTTTATCCATCACAGCTAATCTCATTGAAAGATATATACAGGAAAATAAACTAATAAAATGGATCTGAAAGTTTTCTAAAGACTAATAAGTGAAAATCTGTTTAAATTTTTGAAGTTAACTTTGGAGTATATATGACATAAAAGAGCAGTGTATTGTTATGAAAATTGTGTTTATGAAGAGTGGGTTTATATGTGTACGCAGTGGGCACATTTCCCTCACATTCACTTTGGGTTAAAGCTGGATGGTAACAGTGAAGGAAAGTTGGAGCAGGGAGAAGGTGGTGAAAAGACCAATGGATTCTACTGATATAAATGGAAGCCTGTGAGTATGAGCTTGTTTTTTTCATGCTTGACCTAAATCAGTGAAAATGAGGTTGATCAAATTTCCCAATCGTACAACTGGATGGGAGATTCCTGCAAATTAACCTCACCCTCTCTTTCTCTCTCTCACCAATGTTTAATAGTACATGTATTGCCATTTTCTATATATATATCTCCTTGTTATGAAATGATTGCCATTCTTGTGATTGCATTTATTGTGTTGAATTTCAGCAGTCCTTAAGTAAGCAACACCTTCCTCTCTCTATATATCATAATGATGATGTTCCTTCACTCATCATCATAATATCTAGTGTTTGAGTGTGTTTTAAATCTCTCTTACATAAAGAGAAAACATGTTTACATTTATGTACCGTTTAATTAAATGATTTATTCTTTTTGTGACAACCCCTAAGCCTTCACCCTCTCATAGGACCACATGAACACCTTTTTCTTCTGAGTTTTTGGGTACATAGTGCTTGCTCCCGAGGGTCTCTTTTTTACCCACCTTTCATGGTAGTTGCTTGAGTAAATTAAAGAGTGTAATGTTACATTTCTTGGTCTTTAATGGGTTCCTCTTTTCTTCTTCTTTCTTTCTATTTTTCTTCCTGGACCATTTTGTTCAGTTAATGGAGTACAGCCCTATTAAAAGAGCAACATGTAGTGCAGGTTCTGCATGCATGATCACCTGCCACACTCGCAGAACTCAGTTTGTTTTTAAGCTTCTAAGTAAAAGGGAATTGTATAGAAAGCAGTGAGCCAAACACTCTATCTCCTCATAAATTCAAACCACTCTCCAACTTCAATAAACTATGATAAAGCAAAAATATGAACTAAGCTAAGAAAATAGGTTGCAAAAGAACAAACTTACATAGTTAATCCTTTAGAATCATATTCTGTCATTTAAAAGATTGTAATATATCAACATTTTCTTTATATATCAACATGGCCATGCAGCTCTAAGCAAGAATATCAGATAAATCTTTCTCAAAGTACAGAAAAAATGATGAAATTCTTTAATAATATATCAAACTATTTGTTTTAATAATTAAAATATGTCAGTCATTTCAATCAGTAAATAAATGTATGAACCCAGTTAGTTGGGGTTCATTGATGTACATATCTGTTGCCTTTATATGTATTTCTGTATTACCAGATTAGCTTCATTTTCATCTTCTACTTTTATATTATATATAGAAAGAAAGAGACTTGAATTTTGATACTCTATCATTAATGTAAAAGTATCATCATTTTACATATGATTTTCAAAATAAATATTACAGAAAGTAATAAATAATTACATGCTTTATGTACGTGTGTGTATTTTTGTGACAATAAACTATAACTACATTTCTTATGCATACGGTGAAAAATTAATGACCTGGAAGCGAAGCTTTCATTATAAGAATATATGTACTATTTGATATTAATTATTACAATAATTTTTGTATTAAAATTTATTTATATACGTAACCCAAACAAAAACTGTATATAAATACTGAATATTAAAAATGAAACATTAATGTTGTAAGTATTTCTCTCCTTTTTAGGGTTACAGCTAACAAAATTTTTAATTGTAAATGTGTAAACAGTTCTGTGTTTTCATAAAGTTTTGTTTAAATTCGTCAAAAATGAATTATGTATTTTTTTAAAGAAATTTTTGTCATTTTATTTGAACATTTTTTATTTTTCATGATCTGTTGTTTGTAAAAGACTTTTTCAACTAATAAAATTTACTTAAAAATTTTAGATTGTAATTATGATTGTTATAAAAAGTATAGAATTGATAATTCAATTACAAACAACAATGTACTGTAAACTATGAATTTTACCTTAAAAAATCATATTAACAATAGTTTTTAATCAATTTGGAAAATATAATTTCTGTACATTGTCCATATACACTTATTAAACTCTCATAAGAAAAATTCACTAATCTTAGGCCACCTGTATTGAAGGTACTTTCATTCATTTCGCAGAACCTATTAAGAATGTGAGAAGCAGCAGTTGGTTTATCAAACACTAATAAGAAAATTTAGCAAGTAAATGTACCTGTATAGATTATGCAGTAAAGAAAGCAATGAGAAGAAGGGTGTGATACAATTAATCTGCAAAGTGTTGAAAGGCGCGTGAGTGATAAACCGAAGCAGAAGATTGGAGGGTAGCTGCAGAAAGAGTGTGTTTTGTTTTGTTTTGTTGTGTCGTTGGGAGTGTGTTTCCATTATGAAAAACTACTATTGGTTGAGTCATGGTGACGTGACGTATAAGGTTAGACACAGTAGAGGGGGTGGCTATATATGGTTAAGACATGCATGGTGGTTTGAAATGGTAGTGTTGGAGCATGATGATGGTTGATTGACACGTGAGAGAGAATGAATGGTTTAAGAGTGTTAATTAAGAAAGAGTTTAAGACATTATAAGCAGCATGCATAATGGTGGTGTGGTGTTTGTCTGGTGGGAAGAGGTCAAAGGTAGAGAATCTGAGAGGTCAAATCAAGGAGGTTGGTGGGGTTAATTGTCTGATAGATGGATGGATGGATGTGTGACTTCACTTTATCTTTCTCTGCACAAAACAATAAATGGATGTCTCTCACCCAAACCTATTCACACTGTCATGTCACTTGCATACACCTTTCCTCTTCCCACCAACAACCCTAATCCTCTCTTTCTTCTCACCAAAACTCATTCATCTAAACTACCTCTCCCATTTCTTTCATAAACCATATCAAAAATTATTTTCTTCTTATAAATATGTTTTTAGGAGGGAAATTGGAAGTTATTTCCGTTTTAAATTTTAAAAATTTTTGGTATTTTGAATTTTAAAAGTGAATAGATATAATTTTTTTAATTTATTTTATTTGAAATTAATATTTGAATTCTTTATATTATTTGATGCATTTCAATTTAAATGTGAGTTTAGAATATCAGTTAACATGTTAAAAAAACTTCACGTAATAAAATTAAAGAATTTTATCTATTCATTTATAATTATTGAAAACTTAATTGTCACACGGTGTTTTAGAACTAGGAGTAATTTATTTATTTAGAGAATTTGAAAATTTTTCGAATGAATTTACATGTTTGGACGAAGAAACTAAACAAAAATTGAAATTGAAAAATTTTAAGTATTTTAAATAACTAAAATAGTAAAATTTGAAATTCACTTAAAAAAAGGAAATTGAAATTCTTTAAGTTGTGGAATTATTCATTATTTAGGACAAAAAAGTTCACAAATCCAAAAAGTCGAGTTGAGTCATGCAAAAGGTCAACATGACTCAGTTCTGACCAAAGATCAAGATGAGTCCACCCGAGTGGAAGGACAAGTCAAGCCCGCCCGGGTCGAAGATCGAGTCGAACCAGCCTAGGCAGAAGGTCTAAACGAGATGTTCCTGAGTTGAGTAAGCCTTGCCAAAATTCAAGTTAGGGCGATCCAGGTTGAAGATCGAGTTGAGTTGGCCTAAACAAAAGGTTTAAATTAATTTACTGTAGTTGAATGTTGAGTCGAGTAAACTTGGACCAAATCAGTTCGAATTGTCTATGTCAAATCGACCTAGGTCAAACTAGCTGAGATCGAGCTAAGTTAAGTTAGACTATAGAGTTGAATTTATCGTAAAATAGAAATTAAATTGCGTTATAAAAAAAATTAAAATATAAAATATTTCAATTAGTTCATCGAAATTAACTATTTAAAAAATTAAAATAATTCAATTCTTAAAATTGTGGAAATTCCTAGTCTAAATAAATGTCAAAGTTTTGTAAACACAAACAATTTCAATTTGCATTTCTCATCTGAATTTATACTAAAAATATATTTAATGCTTTCGTTTTAAAACACCACTGAATACTAAATTAGAAACGAATTTAAAAGTCTTTCTACTAGTAAAAAAGAACCTCTCTTTTATTTTATATAATCGATTTTGTTAACTCCAGTCTCACTTGTATTTTTTTTATCTTGTCTGAATTGATCTCTGTTATAATTTTAATATACTAAAAGTAGAAAATATATAAGATAAATTTATCTTATTATTTTTTTATAAAATTTTATTTCAGAAAATTAAAATATATTTGACAAATTTAACGATGGATTATTTTTCATTAGTTAAAATATATTCAAAACTATGTATTTAGTAAAATACACTCTCCCTACGTAAGATAGATATCTCAAATTACAGCTTACCTGAGAATTATTTTGAAAAGAAAGTGTTTTGAGAGTTTTCTTAAATTAAAGTTTTTCTTACAATTTTTTAAATATTTAATTTTGTCCAAACTATCTTTATTTATTTATTTAAATTAAATTTTAGTTTTCTTAAAAGAAGTTGTCAATATAATGTAACCTAATATGACAATATGAATTGTTATCAGTAAAACCTGATCGTATTTTAAAATACTTTTTATAAATGAAATAACAATACAATTTATACCTTTAAAAAGTATACATTATTTAGAAATTTTAATTATATATAATGATTTTTTACCTTTTTGGCTGCACATATTAAAATACTAGTAATCAATTTTACTCCATGTATCCTTATAGCGTAGATTTTTTTTTCATTGACAAAAAAATATATAAAACACTTGAAGTATTTTAATTTTTTTCACAAAAAAACTTTATACGACTCAAACATTGATAAATAAGTTAAAGGATACAAAATAAAAAATTATAAAAAAAGGTTGTGGAAGAAAAAATCGTTTTTTTTTCATATTCTATTATTTTAAGAAAACTTTAGAGAAATTAGTTAACTTCTTTTTGGAACATATTAAAACAACATGGATGCTTTTTATTAAACTTCAAAATTTCCTTATCAAACTCAACATTTTCCTTATATATTTTGTTTCCTATGAAAACATATGCTAGACAACTTTGCAAGGAATATTTGTTTTAGCCTCCATCATATACAAGTTAGGCTAATTTACTTTTTAGAGATGGCACCTCAATCTTAACTCTTTAGGAGTTCAATTCATATAAAAAATTGACACCATTTTCAATTTGAAAGTCAATAACTTTATGATTTTATTTTTATATAATATTTATCTTTAGACAATTATATTTTGACTACTAAATTTTGACAGCTTTCTCTTACAATATGATGTGTCATTTTTTTAATGGTTTTAAAATATTGGGAATGAAAAATAAGAAAAATAGAAAACCATTCAGAAGATACCACATAAGGTTGTAAGAGAAAGTTGTCAAAATTTAGTAGTCAAAAAATAATTTTCATTATCTTTATTATTTTTTCTTGAGATGAGACTTAGAAACATATGACAATAATAAATAACTAACATAATAAATACATATAACAACATAATAACTAACATACTATAATATATTTATATACGTAATTAATTATGTTGTGCATATAAACAATAAATACATGTAACTAACATAAAATAAAAAGGGTATAACTAGTAATTACTGTAACACAAACTCCATTGAAGAAGGGCAAGAAGGTTTTGTTGCAGCAGTTGTGAGGGTTTGAGAGAGATGATGGAAGCGAGTGTGAAGACTGTAATTGTTGATTGCAATGAAAAAAGAGAAGTTAGAGATAAGAAATAAGAATGGAGGTACGTAAAGAGTGACAGCGAAAGTGGTGAGTGGGGGGAGATAAGAATAGGAAGATGGTGGAATTCCATAGCAAAAGTGGTGATGATTAAAGGAAGAAGATGATTCATTTCTTTATTCTGTTCACACCGAGTAGGCCACATGACATGTAACAAGACATGCAAAGTGACATTGATTCTACTCAAACATGTTTTCATTACAATGGTAACTCTGTACGATTCAAACATTACCTCATATGGCAAACTATCTATGCCCATCGCTCAAACTCATGGAAAGCTCAAAAAAACACCAAACCCTTTCGTCCACTCTCACATCACACTCAAAACCACTCCATTGTTTGCTTCAATCTCAAACTCCCAAACATTCACTGCATTAACTCAACATATCTTTAACTAACTCAAACTTAACTCCATTTTCGATGTTACTATGATTTATGTTGTGATGAATCTCTTCTATTGATTATCTCATTTTCTTGGTTAAGTTATGTGCTTTCTGTTATCTTAGAATGAAATTTACATCCTATTTGTACAACTCTATTTACGCAGAATAATCTGATGTGTTATCTGTAATAGAAGGAATTTTAAATGTAATAATGTAATTATGTCTTAATGTTTGTTATGATTTTAAGTTCATGTTACCTCTAATTAAAATCGTAAATTTAAGCTTAATTAATTGGATCCTATAAAATTAATTTTTAAGATAAGTTTACAACTTAAAAAATCGTTTTATCTCTAATTAATAGAAAATCTCTAACACACTCTCTCTTACGAAAACATATCGATTTCGTATGTAAAATTAAATATTAAATATTAACAAGTAATTCGATAAAAATTCAATAACGAATAAAATAACAAACAATAAATTTTACTAATAAAAACTTTAACTCAGCTCATACCATGTTAAACCTAATTCAACAAAAAAAAAAAAATGTCCTTAACTGCCTAACTTGCTTAATTGATGTACTGCAACTCCATGACTTTGTCAAGTAGTATCAAAGTGCCTCTAGATGAATTATAGCTACTGCAACTACAGGACTATCTGAATAAAGCAAAATTATAAAGAGAGGAATTGAAGATTTTGGTTGAATCAAGTAAATTGGGTATCATTCCTTCTAACGATTCAGATCTTAATTCCAAAATTACTATGTTTGTCACAAAAATATAATCAAGGAATACAAAATCAGATATAGATAAAAATATATTTTTTTTAATAAATTTTCATATAATAATAAATAATTGATAAATTTTGAGGTATCAATTTAACTGAGATATTAAAGTTTATAAATGTCTAACATAACTTTATTTGAAACAAAATTTGTAAATTTTTCAAAAGAAAAAAAAAACCCTCAATTGGTTTTAAAAGAATTAGTTAGTAATTTTGTCCCTTTGAGTTTGTCTTATATATGACTTTAGTTCATGTAGTTCAAACATGAATGAGAAGTTCCAATCTTTTAATTTATATCTTACCCAATTTTTTGGCATAAAATTATTTTGGTCCTAAATATATTTCAATATTCCGCTAGTGTAACTACATTAAAATCATATCAAACATTAAAAATAAAATTTAGAAGAACAGGTTAACAGATTTCATATATCAACTTAAGACATGATAATTTAACTCAAATCAAAATGTACAATATGATTCGTCGTGATGCATACATGCAACATTAATTTTATCAAAGGTTAGTTGTAAAAAACAGTAAAAATAAAGCGAATTACTCAATCTTAAAAGAACTACAAAGATCTACCCTGTGGAATTCTACAAAGTAAATTTAATCATAATTTTACAATAAAATTAGCAATCAATTTTAGAGTCTTTTTAATGTTATGTTCTTCTTCCCTTAACATATTAGATCATATCAATATCAAAAACCCAAACTGTTAACAGAAAAAACATTTAAAGTTGAAAAAAAGCATCAGCATTAACATACAAATGCAAAATAAGTTAATTCCTCTTTGAACTCTCCTAGTTCCTAGGAACATTAAAATAATCCAAAAAAAGAAAGTAGTTACAAGTAATAATGAAAGTTAGGAAAATCTCCAAAATCTTTAAAAATCTCTATTAGATTTTCAGAATTTCCTTTTTACCACGCTTTCCATTTCGTTCTTAATCTCTAATTCTCTTTATTTATTTCATTTATAAAGTCTACAATTTATAAATATCTTTGCAATGTAAAGAAACTAATTTTATTGTATATATAGTCATAGTCACAATAGTTGGCTTAATTACAACATTGCATGTGTCCTCATTTTTTTGTCCGTTCCGTTCCTTACAAAATAATGTGACCCAAATAAGATACGGGATTATTTTCTTTCAGGCCTTTTTCTTCTCTATTTTTCCTTTTACAGAATAAGAACTTAACAAATTAAATACTTGCCCTTTGTCATAAATATTAAAAGGTATATATTCTTTTTTTTTATAAGTTTATATTCTTCTGTATAATTTAGTAAATTAATTTTATCCATTTAATGATAAAAAACGTTTTGGTCACCAAAATCATATTTTTGACAAAAAAAAAATTAAGTCTTTTCGTCCACTTACCAAAAAGTACCAAGCAAATTCTGACAAATTACGTTCTGTTTTTTAATCCATATATTTGAAAAAGGTTTGACAACTCTTACAAAAATTTATTATAAATTTATACTTTATATTATTTGCTCTAAATAATACAATTACAAAATTATCTTTGATTATTAAATGTTACTTTTCAAAAAGAATTATTAAATAGTGATAATTGGCGGGAATTCTTTTTCCAATCTGAAAAGTCATATTTTATAAAGACAATTTGATTTTCTTCTATCTAAGTTTAGACCTCCCATTTTCTAAAATTAAAAACAGAAAACAAAACAAAAAATGTAAACGTCCTTTCAAAAGTTTTGTTTTCAACAAACATTGGCACGTGCAGCAAAGGGAAAATGCATTGAAAAGTTATCACAATTGACCAATAAGATTAATAAACATGGTTGATGTTTTCTTCATTTTAAAAAGCTCATTTTTTTTTCTAGAAGAACCGATGGCACATATATTATAAAAAAAAAGTTTATTGAAACATATTAACTAATGTAACATGATGATGAGAGTTTTAAATTTGAAATGTGAACCTTGTATAATAAATACTCTATAATATCTTAATAAGAATAAAAACATATTTCGTTACGTAATTAATTATTTTTTTTTTCAAATTATAAACATTAAAACATAAAAGTATAGATTTTATAAAACTATTAGAGCGAAACTTGCAAAAGAAGCTTTAAAATTTACAATTATATCACATTGTCATTTACTTTTAATTTATAATTATGTGACCATGTCATTTATGGGCTGAATCGATTATAATTAGCATAATAAATCGTCATAAAAGAAATTTCTTTAAATTAATATTTGTTTTCCTTTTTATGATCTTGTTATAATCACAAAACATAAATCATAATTTTATCAAATGAAATAATTTTTAGATTATATTTCGTTCTTTTTTATTTATTTTTTAACATTGTTGCTTAATTTTTGTCGTGAAATAATGTTTAGTATCAATTTTTAATGTTCAATAGTTTAGAAGGTAAAATGAAAAACCATTTTATTTTATATTTCTATGGTTTTTAGTTTTGTTTTATTTGAAAAACTTTTTTTTTCTACACAAAATTTTATTTTCTTTTTTTAATTGATCTTGTTTTATAAATATGAAGGTCACTCAAATTATTGGAGTTATTCTAATTTTAAGACTTATGCAAATATAATTTCTTCCTTAAACTTTTGATAATGAAAAATATAAAATGTATTTTTTTTTACATTGAGTTCTTGATAATATCATGTGTTTTTTTCTTTGAATCTTATATTTTAATAAAAAAATTATTTAATTAACATTTAAGATAATATGAATATGAGTATCCACTACCCACCGGGAATAGAGATGAGACACAATTATCATACTCAAGAGAAATATGAATATATGCTATAAATTTTTATTTCGGAGAAGAAGACGAGTATAATCAAACTTACTCATCTCATCTTGTTGTCATTCTTTGTTCAGACATTCTTTTAAGTATCGAGTAAATTTAAATACATATTGTTAGAACACAATTTTTTTCATTTTGGATAATTCGGCGACTCAACTTTACTTAATTGAACCTAATAAATTGGAGTAAAATTTATATGAGCCAAAGTTAACTCAGTACATCTTATGAATTAAGTGACACATTTTTTATGTTGAACTAAAACTCAAGTAAATCCAACTAAATAATAATATTATTAAAATAATATTATAATTAAGATTTTGTTACACATTTTACTACAAATTTTGTTCGTCCCATAATTTCTACCGATCAATTCACATTATTCCCAAATTTCATGATCTAAGTCTAACTTAATACATCACAAAAATCCGATCATCCATAATCTAAAATCTACCTTAATACATCAAAATAAATCATCATCCATGACCTAAAACTTAACATATAACATATTGTACACGCAAATTTTACACTTTTTTGTCACCAATAACATATGTACCGATATGAGACAATTAAATTGGCTCAGTTCATTTAAAAAAATAAAACAAAAAATAGAAAGAAAACAAAACACTTTTATTATCACAATCAACATGAGAATAACAAACCAAAATACATATAGTTACCATATGGATGACATACTCTCTTTTCAAAAAATGTGCAACACTCTTTTTTTTCCACTATTTTCAAAGGAATCTTAAGAGGATGAAATTTCTAACATTCTCCTCATTGTTCTTCATGTCCACGGTAACAATTTACCCATTTTGTGTTATTATTTCTTCACATACAAAGCTCGCTAAGTGGAAGTAATGAAGAAAAGTCATAACTTTCATGAAAATCCTACCTTGTAATACGGACATTCATAATAAATTTGAAAACTTGATTGTTGAATTGCCTCCAACAAAACATCATGTCTCACTTACCATTTCATGTGGTCAACATGTAATTTAGGTCACATTTTATTTATCATGGCAATGTTACCTTCTAATTGATGCATTGTTTAAATTAAATTTTACCTATCATAGTACATGTTAAAATAAGTTGGGGTGCAACTGAAAATATGAGCATAGTTGAATATATGCAATTAGGTCTTAATATAACCATTATTAAGTTTATTTTATTTGATGTGACGGTTGCGATAACACCATTAAGGTATTTGAGGTATTGCTCGCTTTAGAGCCTTAAACTCTTCTCATGATTTTGTATTTAAAAGACTATTCGAAAGGTTGAAAGAGAAAATTATGTTATCTCAACGGACTTCAGATTGAATATTAACATCGTCTGTGTAGACGAAAACTCTCATAACCCTCAATTGAATGGCTCGTGATAAAGAATCTTTACGTGAGACGAATTTGAGGACAAATTCTCTTTAAGAATGAGGGTATGATAGAAGACTATCTCCTAAACTTCAACTGGTATGAATTTGAGGATAAATTCACTTCAAGAAGAAGGGAATGATAGAGAACTATCCCAAGATTATATACAAGAAGAACTTGAAGATGAACCTTTGGTTTTTCTTTTAGAAATTAGTTATATTCTATGGTTTTGGGCTTTGAGCTTTCTTTTATAAATTAGTTTATGCTTTTATGTTTTGGGCTTGAGTCTTCTTGTAGGGTTTTCAGGTTTTCTTAAACTTATGTGCATATAAATAGAGGTACCAAAAACTGATGTGCACACTTTTAGCCATATATTGAATTTAATCTCATTAAAGAGAGGATTCTCTTTGTTATTGGCTTAGGCATCCGATTCTTATCAAAGATTAACATCTTTGTGACAAATCTTCACTTGACTTATCAATCTGTTATATTGTAGCATCCTCCATCTCTATCTTATTCTGCGTTCTTCTCTGATTTATTCGTGTCGTGCTAATTGAAGATTCAAATTTAGATATGATCATATTCTTTCCTGGATAGGATCGTATCAGCTCATTTTGGTACACCTAATAGTCTCACATCTGAGACATTGTACGCTTTAGAACATGAAACTCCTATCACAATTTTATCTTTAAAATATATTTCTGACTTGGAAATCCTATATTGAGTGTACCAAAAGAATTCTAATAATTGAGTGTATATTTTTAAAATATGAAATTCTTTAAATATTAAACAATGTAGTTGTTTTTAAAAAATTATTATAAAAATAACAAAATGACCAAAATCTGAAAAAGAAATATTAAAGTTGACTAAATTACTTTGTTTGAAATCTCTCACAAAAATATTTTTTTTAAAAAGCATAAATTACCTTCTGCCTTTCTGTAGCAATATAAATCTATGGAAAGTAATTCTTAAATCACTTTATATCAGAAGCACTTGTTTTTACTACATAACAGACAGGCCATTATTATAGTGAGAACAAAAATTACCTTCGAATAATACAAAACTATTTTTTGAAAAGCATAAATTAGATTCTGCTCTTCTATAAAAATAACTCTCTGAAAAGTAATTCTTAAATCATTGTATACCAGAAGCACTTTCTTTTTTTCGACATAACAAACAGGCCATTGTATATTAAATAAGTGGTTTCTGAGAGTGTTGTTCTTTAACTGAAGTAGCACAAGTGGCTTCTTCTATATCTAGTTTCATCATCTTTGTCTCATTTAAACTTTACTTCATATTCCCCAGTCAGTTACATATAAATTATTATATATCTGTGAACAAGATAAGTGAATGACAAAGACAAATTCATGAATGTCTAAATAATCCTAAGTCCTATCAATGAGTGGTCCCTCCCTTAAGGCTGTCTCAAGTACTTCTGCCACAGCTTAACACCAATATGGAAATGTGGTCCATGATGCTCAAAACTAACAAATGTCAGACATTATGTTACTTTACTACTGCTAAAATCCTGTGCTTCTGTAATCACACCAAAATCTTGTTTCTTCTTTTCTCCCTCAACATGTCCTTCAATTTCCTTATTCTGGTTTTGTAATCAACAAATTTATGCTTCAATCTGTTGAAGGGCTTTCCTGTTTAATCTTTCTCCTGCATACATTCATCTTCTAGTGTTAATAATGTGAATAACAGAAGAATCTGCTACTTTTGTTAGGTATATAATGCAGGGCGCCATATATTGTTTATATGCTTTGTAATAATGATAATGGTGATAATAATAATAATAGTAACAAGGTCTTATCTAATCAGCTACATGAATTTTACAGTGTGATTGTCGGAGTTAAAAATCAAAGCTTTAAGAATATTATTTATCATAAGATGTATCAGGACAATTTCATCAAAGTTTATTTTGGGCTCAATTTTGTCTTCTGGTCTTGTTAGGAGATCTTTTCGGAAAATAACAGTGATACATGAGTCTATCTCACATAGATCTCATTTTTAACCTAAAATCTTATGTTAGATTCTCATGATAAGATGGATTTGAAAGTGTGAAAATAAATTTTAATAAATTTATATGGATGAATGTGTGTTTTTTTGAATGAATTTAAAAGTTGGAGTGAATGAATTTAGAGATGAATTTTATGAAAGCTAATGAATGATTTGAATGATGTGATGGATTAAAAAAAAGTTTTAATAAATAGAATTTGTAAATAAAAAAAATACGCTTGATGATAAAAGTAAAATTAAATTATTATTATTGGATGAGTTAAAAATATTAAAATTTAATAATTATTATTTAATAAATTGTAAAAAAAATAATGCAATTAGAAAATTAACGATTACAGTTTAGTTTAGTATGAATGGGGAAAAATTTATTTTATGAGTGAAATTAAAAATTTTACTTATTTTTTGGTTTTCATGTTCAAAATATGTTGACATTGCACTATTCATTTCGTTTTTCTAAATTAGTGAAAAAGTTGTTGATGTTTTGTAATAAAAATTTAAATTGTTATTAGATTAAAATTAGGATATAATTAATTATGTTATATGTGATTAATTTTAAAAATTTGATCAATGGTACCTAATATGTGCACGAATCACCTTGTACAACAAGAAATGGAAGCTCAAAATTAAGCACACCACTATATATTTTATGTTCTTGCACCGGTGTGTTAATTGATTATTATTACACACACAACATCGGTTACGTAATCAATTATATTACCAAAGACAAAATATAACATTAGTTACATAATTGATGTCCCTAAACATGCAACACACACTCAATCCAAACGCATAGAACTTGCACATAGACTCACATGGAGCTTGCACCTCAGATTACCATGCTTCAACAATCTAGTAACAAAACGAAAACAAAACAACACGTGACAGGGTTATATATGTAAAATGGCACACTATCCCCATAAATCTTCTCAACCTTCGCAAGATGAGAGAATTGATCAATTTCGCTCTCCCATTTCCTCACAAACCACGCCAAAGGAACACGCTTCGTTTTCATAATCCATTTGAATATAGTTTCATATAAACACAATTTAAAAGTAATGAATTTATAAATCTTCTTTTTTATATGATGTTCAAATTTCTTATTTTATTTAATATGAAACTTTGACTCACATTTGGATTCTTAACGATTTTCCTTAAGTGAGAGTCCATTCACTCTCCATCTTAATGGGATACGTAATCTTTTAAAAATAAATTTATTAAGAAGATACAACACACTAGAATATGAGTTCAAACCACTATATTAATACCACCTCTAACCAAGATAATGACTTCAAGGATCTTCACTCATGTGTAGTACTCAACTTTATATTTTTTGCATGTGATCCTTGAGCTCACATTGAATTTTTGACATCAGTAACAATAATGTTAGTGAAGTTTTACGCTCTTAGTATTTGAATATATATATATATATATATATAGGTACTCTAATATTATGTTCATATGTTTATGCTTTCAAAAACTCTTCTGAAAAAAAAAAAAAACATAGGCAGCTGCAGATTTTGTCTTCTCTGATATGCTGATGGGGTGAACATGGGTATTGAAAAGATGAACAGCACTTTTAGATGGACATGTCCTCTATAATGAGCACCTGGCAGCTTAAAGGAACATGTACGTAAGATTTGTCACTTCCATGCGCAATACAAGCTGACAGATCAAGATTATTATCTGCACAAAAATCAACATGTCTCCAGCTTGTTCTTCATGAAGTGACTATATATTGGAACCCCTTTTCATCAATTACCAAAACTCTCTGCTACTCTCCACTATCTAACTTCTCACTATAGCTTCACAATACCTAACATTACAGAAAACTGCACCTCAGAAAATACTAACACTGATTCACACAATGCACAAAGCTAGACTGTATAAACTTGATAGTAACAACTATTGTTGAAACTTGAAGTCAAGTAGTTAATTCTTCACAAAAAAATTGTAGACATGTTCTGTGTGTAAGACTCTAATATAAAGAACAAAATGAATATGAAATGCTTACACGACAATGTTTTCTTGCAAAAAGTGTCGTTTATTAAAAATACTTCTGCTGTATTGTTCATGATAGTCTAGTTACTGTGGCATCAATGACAGACTCCACATAAGCTCCATTAATGTACATTGACGAGTTACATTTGCATAAATTAATTGCATGCTAAAGTTTAAATGCATTACAAACGGGAAGTATAATATATTTAAATGAATGATAAGTATTTATAATCCTATTCAACTTTTCATTTTTTTTTAAAGGATAATGATATTTTTATCCATTTTTTTATCCATTTTAACACTAACACTCTAATTACCCTTAAATTATCATATCACATCACTAAAATAAATTAAAACAGATAGAAAAATTATATTTTGACAATCCTTTACTCATTGACGTGATTTAGTGTAGGTCATTGATTTTTTCAAAAGAAAAAAATAGTGGTACATTAATCAATGACGCATATTAAGCCACATTAGAAAATAAAGAATGAGAGTAAAAAAATGAAAGTCATAGTATCATTGTCCAAATAGATAATTGAAAGATAAATGAAATGGTGGAGTTAAAGTAAACTAATTTAAGTGAGTCAAAATATTTTATTATTTTTTTATATGCACAATTTACGATGTCATTTTCAAAATATACAAAAACAAAAGGTAATAAAGCATAGGAAACCACATGTGATATTGCATTGATTCTAAATAAGATCAAACTTCATGAATGGTTAAATCATACATAAAATTCACAGATGAAGATATAAATTTCAAAGCGAAAATATTTTCAAACAATCATGAGTCCTGGCCAAAAACTCACCTTGTAAGGTTAATGGAACAAAAATTAAATATTCGTAATTCAAGAATATATATACAAAGTTTACCTCAAATTATTTGAAAGACTTCAACGAGAAGTTAAGTTCTTTTTTCTAACTATAATTGTAAGCTTATAATGGTTATTCAGGGTCTCCAGCTCAAAAGTAGATCCTCTGAAAATTTTGCTATCTGTTTTCTTCTTGATAACTTAATTGTCCACTTAATCGGTAATCAGGCGCTTCAATCTCGTTATTAATTTCTTTTAAACCCACTTTTGTGATCCATCAACGTAACTTAGCTTGAATAGCAGCAGCGATAAATTTGCAAACTCGGTTTCAGTATAATCTAAACATCCAATCATTTCTAAGAGAATCTTTAATAATGCAAATGTCGTCGTGGTTGTCTTAATTTGATATAATATTTTATTTTATTTTATTTTTCTTCTCATTGAAACAAGTATGCATGGCATAGAAACTGTTTAGAATAAAGTCTGTATTTTATACAGAATACAGTTGCGTATTAACAAAAACTGATTTTACCGTTATAGAGAGAAGAGATCATGGGAGAAGAGAGAAGAAAAATCATAACCAGTCAGTGCCCCCAACTTGAAAAAATTAGAACCAAACCAACGAAAAAGCTTAAGAGATGTCATCCTTCTACAACCAATCAGTGCCCCCAACAGATGCAATCGCAAAGAAGCTCTTTAAGAAGCAGGATCTGATGGGCTTGTACAAGTTCACGATCCAGGCCCACTGAGTGGTTGGAGGCATCGTCTTCTGCAGTATGCTCCTTGCCTGAGTTCCGAATACGTCCTCCCCAACGCTTCAGATATACCATTATTCTCCCTCGTTCTGATCATGAGCTATGCTGTTTATAGTTACATGGGCTGGGGAAGAAATTGGAAGAAAAACACTTATATGAATTATATGAATTGCTCATTTTTCACCCTCCAAACAATTTTATACAATAATTACTTATTTATAATGTAACATCACAGGACGTATCATTCCAAGTCACTTACTAAATTTCTTAAATTGATGGCATTAGATATACTGCAACAACTATTGTCCTATCATGAGTCATTGAATATTTAAAGGCCATTCTATATTCTTTTGTGCCCAGTTTGGACTTTAGAGCTTCTTGTTATTTTTCGGTAAATCACACTAGCCCTAAAAGTGTGTAACAATCACAATAGTCCTAAAACTGAAAAGAAAAGAAAAACTGAAAACATTATCTATAGTATAATTGATCAACCATACTACTTTAAAAATTAAAATGCGAGTGAAATTATAAGTGACCAACATGACTATAAATAGTCAAGTGTAGAAACTCAAATGACACAACTAGAAGGTTTAGACTTATTTAAAATCTCCTTACCTTCAAAAATCAAGCTGTCAAAGCAAGACACATTTAGGGACTAAAATGGTTCACTGGTTTGTTATCTGTTTGGGTTTTTAAATTAGCGTTTTTTACTCTTTGGATCACAAACATCGAAGACCAGCAGCAGAAGCACAAGGTTTGGTGCTTTGCTATGCTTCTTGCGTGGTTGGCATCGATGCTTGCAACAAGTTATCCGAGTAATGCTATCTCTCCGTATGCAGTTGAATTAAATGAAATACCGTATTACATAGTTTTTTATGTTATTGACTTTCATAAGCACAAACAACAAATATCCTAGTGGTTCTACATCTAAATGCACAACACCAATAGAAGTGTGCACCTCCAATGTTGATCTATATAAATAACAGTTAACTTCCGTAAACAGGGTAACAAAAAGATGGTAAGACGACAAAGCATTAGAAGCATTAGATCATGTCAATATAATTTCACCTGCAGTAGAAACCCAAAATGAGAGATAAACCTTTGGGTCAAAACTCAATTGTAGTAGCGTGAACCAGTGTCGTAGACACGACCACCAGGATATGGACCCCTAGGTTCAAATCCTTGATCTCTACCAGCCCCAAGAAATCGAGCTCTCTCCCTGTAAGGATCAAAGTGATCGGCAGAATAGCCTCGTTGCACTTCTCCACCCACACCTGGAGCATTCGAATTGTTGAAACCATGAGGGTCGCGGGGTGCCATGCCACTGCTAGGGTAAGGATCCCTTATGAATTGCTGGTACTGCTGCTGCCTAGCATGTGCTTCCCTTTGAAGAAATTCAGCTCTTCGGTTGCTATGCTGAGCTCGAAGTGCTGCCAGTTTTTCTTCATACTGAGCATTGATTGCATTAATTTTCTGAAAAGAAATATGTAGAACTTATGTAAAGCTCAACGGAATTGAAAATATCACGAACAAGATTATCCTTGCAACACCCACTGTGATGCAAATATCCAGCTTCAAGACATAGTTGTGCAGATTGTTTAAAATACAAGGAAAGATGCAGGTGACAGAACTGACCCAGTGCTCACAATTAGCTGATAGAAGAACCCGAGTCAAGAATAAGAGAATAAATATTTGTGCAAAGGTAATTTTGCACGTCAATTTAATATTCAGGAAGTATTAGAAAAATGGGTCACATAACTAAGATCACTGCAAACTGGGCTGGTTCTTAAACGATGGCACAAAAGTACACAGCTGCTGTATTTGAAGTTTTGCATTATCACTTCAAGTTTATCAACCTAGATGCAAAAAGAGCAGTTTATAACTGCAGTTTTGCATTTGCATAATGACTTCAAGTTTATCAAATGTCATGGAAAAAGCCTAGGTATACAAGTTACAGAAAAACTATCCATTACGAACAATTTTTTTGCTTCCAGAAGTTATTCCATAAATGGAGATAGAAACCCGTTGATAAGCTTGCATTGACATAGTTCGATCCCTGCAAATCATAATTCTAAGAGGATCTGTGTCTGATACCTTGGTGTGTTTCTAACTTTCCGTAACAACTATAAAAAGTTTTACGGCTTCAACAGTATCTTTAACATCTTCAAAAAAAGGCAAACTGTCTAACATCTATTACGAAAAAGAAAGAAACAAGACAAAAGAAGTTGCAAAAAGAGTAAAGGACATACGATATTTCAAGAACACAGTAACAAATTAATAATGTTTATTTTTATGTTTATCACAGACCTCTCTGTGCCTGGCATATTCTGCATCTTCAGCATCATTCTGTTCTTTAGTGAGTTTAATAATGTCATCACGAAAATTCTGCTCAAGACCTTCAAAAGTTTGTGATAAATGATTTCCTTCGTATCCAACATCCATATCTTCTTCATGAGCCTGAGATCTGGAATCATTGTTGCTCCGGCCCTGCCCTTGAAAATAGGACTTTGAAGCATCAACCCCTTGACCTACACTAGAACATGAAACGGTTCCCCTCTGTTTAGGAGTTTGAAAACTCTTTCTATAATATAAACCTGTGTAACCAGGCCTTCTAGACACGGAAGCTAATGTTTTAAAAATTCAAAAGCAAAATAGTTCTGAAAATGTGCCATGTTTGCTGAATTAGAACTCCATAAAAGCAGACATTAAAATTAAAATAAATTCATCTCTTATACATCAAGAACTACTTTTAAGTGCGTTCATCAAAAAAGAAGCAAAATTTGCAGAAAGGATGACAGGAACAAGAATAACTATATGCATTTAATAGCAAAATGGAAATGATGACATTTAAAAGGATTATGCTGCCCAATTGAGACACGTGAATTGTTAATCTATTTTCTGAAGTGTATTCAAAAGTATTGTGCTAATACCTCACTTCTAATTTAGAAACAAAAATCTCCATATTAAAACACAGAAGAAATGTTAACAACCACAGTCTACAGGGAATTTAACTGTTTTTCCTTTCATTTAGTAGAGAAGATATAACTCTCCGCACAAAATTAAAAAAAAATATATATATTTATATTATATTGATTTTTAGTCATTGAAAGTTACAAAAATCATGTGCTTTTAGTCCCTCACCTGAAAGTAAAACCACATTTTTTAAAATGTTGGGGGACTAAAACCGAATAAACCTTTTTATAGGAATTAAAACCAAAAAAAATATCATACTTTTGAGGACCAAAAACATATTTAAGCCACAATACTTCAGATACTATAACTACACCATACAACGTCTCTTCATTTCCTAGTCTTCTTTATAATCTCATTTACTATCTTTTTGTTTCCTCGTCTTCTCTTTGCTCTGTCTCCAATTCAGCATTTAAACTTTCTCGATAATTTTTTTACAAAAATTCGGTCCACAGGTGCACCATGAGTTATTCTGTCTTATGCCATTTATCAGGTGGTTTAGTTCTGGCAACAGAGTAAAAAGCAGCAGATATATCATACATACACACTATTCTCCTTTAAGTCTACATCATAGATCCTACTTTTTATTCAGTGACAAATCAACCATTCAGGACTCAACATATTTTTCTATTTCACGAAAAAAAAATTGCCAAGAAATCAAAATATACATTATACTAAATAATCATAAAATCCTGTAAAAACAATACTTAGTTACAACTTCAATATATCTGGGTCCCAAACGGACATACTTCAAAAACATGATTGTCTCCGCAAAGCCAGATGCAGCACATAGCTAGGTTATCAGAAGAACAAACAAGTGTGAAGTGGCAGCGAAAAATACTTGCCTTCACTAAACATTCGAGATGTCATTGAATTGGACATCTTTGATTCATCCATTTCCCATCTCCACTGACCCTCTGGTTTGGAATTCGCATACGGATTCTCTCTCTCTGGAGTAAAGGCTTCGAGCCGTCCTTCAAAATTACCAGACTTGGCCTCCCCCCTTGGACCGGCCACCATATGATGCATCTGGCCACCAACACTAGTGTTGGCAGATGGATCCCCATAGTGCCCCTGCCGTCGCATTGTCACAAACAACTCCTATGTGAACACAACCTCTGAGACATCAAAGCCACAAAACCCAAACCAATCACTAAACCACATAACCCACACTACAATCATATAGCAACATCGCAACATGCATGTACCGATTACTTGCTCTTACTGAAACGTTCCACAAACAAATTGAAACAGATATTTCAAAACATAAGTCATATGAGTTTGTATAATAAACATAAGTCATAGAATCTAGGGTTAAATAAAGAAATCAAACTAAAAAGTTAAGTAAATCAATCATAGCTGACTATTGCAAGTATAGAACGTGCAAAATAACGGGGAAAACAAGAAAGATAAGATATGTCAACAGTGTTCTATAACGTACCGAATCAATTAGCACTTTGGAATGTCGAGTTAGCGAAACGGAACGAGAGGGGAAATGGAATTATATGTTCAACTATTAGCGATCCAAAGGGAAAGACATTGCAGATGATGAGGATGGTGAAGTGAGAGTGAAATGAAAATCTGAAAACCCTAATTCGAGAAGGAGGAAGAACTCAATTCTACCAGCATTGCTCACAGTTTGCAAAATACACATGGAAAAATAAAGACAAAGAGTAAAGACAAAAAGATTTAGCGACCATAAAATAATATTTAAAAATTAAATAACATTTTCGTAAATTTGCGAATTTTGAATACATTCTCAATATTTTTTTCTTCAATTTTGGTATTAAAAAAAATTATTATTTTTTTATTCTTGTTATTCAGTGACATTGAGTAACAAGTTGTCGGTATTTTTTGTTCCCATAAATCTATATATTTTTCTTTTAGTCTTCAATAGTTTTTTTTCTCACCTCTGTTGTAAATTTTCTTTTATTCATGTTTATGTGTTTTATTAGCCTATTGTAAACAATTAGTAAAAACCAGCATTTTTTAAATATTTTGCTTAAAAGAAAAAAAAATATGACTGTGCCAC